>MAAB01034842.1_pt1 | contig 13749 bp, 9 predicted proteins | sample 1115991 | NCBI WGS metagenome assembly MAAB01 (sample SAMN04961124, study PRJNA320927) | seawater metagenome | isolation source: sample BD02T18 sea water enriched with oil for 18 days | place: USA:Gulf of Mexico | collected 2013-07-27
CCGAAGGCTGCAACCACAAGTGTACCTTCTGCATTATTCCAGATATGCGTGGCAAGCACGTTAGCCGCCCAATCGGTGATGTATTAGAAGAAGCGAAGCGCTTAGTTGATGCTGGTACTAAAGAGCTGTTGGTGATTTCTCAAGATACCAGCGCTTATGGCGTCGACATGAAGTTCCGCACCGGCTTCTGGAATGGAGCTCCGGTTAAAACCAATCTACTTTCCCTCTGTAAAGAGCTAGGGAAAATGGGCGTTTGGGTACGTTTACACTACGTTTATCCTTACCCCCATGTTGACGACATCATTCCATTGATGGCCGACAACCACATCCTTCCGTATTTAGACATCCCGTTTCAACACGCAAGTCCTGCGGTTCTTAAGCTAATGAAACGCCCAGCTCACGCGGAAAATACCCTAGCGCGGATTAAAAAATGGCGTGAAATTGCACCCAATATCGTTTTACGCTCTACTTTCGTGGTTGGCTTTCCTGGTGAAACCGAAGAAGACTTCCAGATCCTATTGGATTGGTTAGACGAAGCAGAGCTGGATCGTGTCGGTTGTTTTAAATACAGTCCTGTTGACGGCGCAAAAGCCAACGCACTGCCTAACCACGTGCCAGAAGACATCCAGCAAGAACGCTGGGAGCGTTTCATGGAGAAAGCACAGCAGATCAGTACTCGTAAGCTGGCACGCCGTGTCGGCCAGACTATGACAGTTTTGATTGACGACATTGACGAGGAAGGTGCTGTTGGCCGCACCGTTGCAGATGCGCCGAACATCGATGGCATGGTTTACTTAAATGAGTACTTCGATTGTACTGCCGGTGATTTTGTTGAAGTTGAAATCACTCACTCCGATGAATATGACCTTTGGGCTGAAGTTAAGACTGACGTTAAAACGTCTTAATTGAAATTTAAAGCGTCTTTAATAAGATAATTCCTGCACAAATACTTCCTCTTGCTAAGCTTTAATTATTAGCCAGAGGAAGTAATCTATGAAAAAAGCCTTACTTGCCACATTATTGATATCATTCTCTGCACTGGGTTTTGGCAGCTGGTATCTCTACCAATGGGTTCGCGATGAACTCGGCCTTGATAATGGTTATGTTGCCGTTGTTGGCATCCCCCCCGGCAATAAACTGATAAATCATGTCCCCTATTCCGGCCCACACCCCAAAGACAGCCAACGTCCCAAAGAAACATTTGAATTCCCCATTGAATACGGCGCCTCAGGTCCAGTATTGCCTCTTTTTGCCGGTAAAAATCAATATCCTTTTGTCTGTGAAACAGAACGATCCCGCCTAGGGCAACCTCTGGTTGATAATACCAGCGGCTGGGGGGTCCCTGTATACGCGGAGACCAGCGAAGGGAAACGCTCTGAACTTATCATTGGCTATAGCAAAGATTGCTCATTACCCACAAGAATTTTCTACTCCTACAATACTCAAGCAGGCAGCAGTAAATTCCATCAAGTCCCAGATAGTACGGAAGCACTACCCGGCGATGCTGAGCTGATTATTCGCATTGAAACAGGGACAATCAATCGCTACATGTACTCCATGCTCATGCCTTCGAGTCGCAGTGATGAACTACTAAAACCGGATATTTCTAAATGGAATGGCAAACTCATATATTACTTCCGTGGTGGTATCGGCATAGGCTTTCAACAAGGTGTTATGCGCATGCATCACCTAAGCAAAGACATGCGCCAATACTTAGAAAAAGGTTACGCCATCGTTTTTTCAACTGCGACAGAAACCGGTAATGGTTATAATATCTGGCTACAGGAAGATACCGCGTTAAGACTAAAGCGTAACTTCATTGCCCGCTATGGAGAGCCTAGCTTCACCATTGGTTATGGTGGATCAGGAGGCGCGATTCAGCAGTATCTAATGAGTCAAAACAACCCCGGTGGCATTATTGATGGTGGCGTTGCCATCGTTGCCTACCCCGATATGCTCAGCCAAATCAATTACACCCTCGATTGTGAATTAACCGAATACTATTTCGAACACCTTACGGATGATAAAGATTTTTGGCGCAGCGTGGAAAACCGCCCTTTAATACAAGGTCTAGCGGGTAATCCCGATCAAAGTCGACGCCTACAATGGCTAGATGACATTGCCCACTTATTAAGATTTGAAATACCTGAAAACTACCAAGGGGCCAATGAGTGCAATTCTCGCTGGCGTGGTTCGTTGCAATACGTGCATAACCCCGTATTCAATCCTAACTATACCCGCTACAGCAAAAACATTCGACGCAGGGTTTACTGGACTCATTGGCAAGATAATCGTGAATTCTTTGGCACCGATGCACATGGACGAGCACCGATTCCCTGGTCTAACGAAGGTGTGCAGTATGGTTTGAAAGCCTTATATGACAAAAAAATAAGCCCACAACAATTCATCGACCTTAACCGAAAGATTGGTGGCTGGTTACCACAAGAAGAAATGACTCAAGAACGTTACTGGCACGCTAGTGGCGACAGTGTATTAAAGCGCTATAGCAACTATAGCGAGCACAACATGACCCACTTTGGTGAAGCGCTTGATCCTGCCCCTAGATCAAATGGCAGCATTAAAGCCGCAAGAGCAGCCTATCAATCGGGCAATATATTTCTAGGCGAGTTAAAGAACCCTATTATCGATATCCGCCCGTATCAGGATCAGGTTCTCGACATTCATCATTCATGGGGCGCGCTTTCCAGTCGCATACGTATAGCGGAGCGCATGGGTAATCATGAGCTACAACTAATCTGGCAAAATGAACTCCCTAACAAGGATTTCAGTAAAGCCGTTTACATGATGGATGAATGGCTGACTCGTGGTGATGCTAACGGCGGTGACTATAGCAGCGCAAGACCCGATAATGCCGTCGATATGTGTGTCGACAAGCAAGGAGAGACGTTACATAAAGGGCCTGATGTTTGGGATGGTGAATGGAATAATAAAGAGGCTGGAGACTGCACTAAGCTGATGCCATTCTACCAAGGCAGCCGCAATGTCGCAGGGGAAGACATCTCCAGTGATATATTTTTCTGTCAACTAATCCCTATACGTCAAGCTATCGAAGAGGGTTTTTATGGTGACTATGACATGGACCCCTATCAGCAAGAATTAGAAAAAATCTTTGCCAAAGGAGTATGTGATTACCGCCAAGCGGATAGAGCAAGACCGGCGAACCTTTAATCAACCAGCAATACGACCTTACCGATGGTCTTACCTGAGCGCAGGCAATCAATCGCCTCATGAGCCTGCTCGAAGGTAAATTCATGCCCAACATGAGGCGGTGATATCTCAACCGCCATCATCTTCTGTAAGAGCTCTTTCATTAGTGCTACCTGATCCCATAGCCAGATTAGATTAAACGCCATTACAGAACGGTTATCACTGATCATATCCAGCACATCGTATTTCGGCCGACGTAAATATTGCCAAGCAGCTTTTAAGTAATTCGGCCGATTTTTACCCGGAGTAAATTCAGCCGCGCCAAAGACGACGAGTCTACCCATAGGTTTAAGCGCATTAAACGAGGCTTGTTGAACTTCCCCGCCGATAGCATCTAAAACCAAATCAAAAGTCTGTTGTTTCTTTGCTAACTGAGCTTTAAAAGAAGGTTCACGCTGCCATGCTTCAAAACCTAACACTTGTAAAAATTCGACTTTCTTTTGGCTACTGACAGTACCGATCGGGTTTGCCCCTAGGGCACGAATTAACTTCATGGCTTGCAAACCAACACCACCGGCAGCACTTTGAATCAATACATCCTGACCTGACTTAAGCGCGCCTAAATCATTCAAAGCATACCAAGCGGTCAATGTTTGAGTTAAATACGCAGCCCCTTGGGCAAAACTCCAATCAGTCGGTAAAGCGATTAAATAATCTTCATGACTCTGCACTTTAGAGGCATAACCTCCAAAACGAGAGACTGCCATAATACGGTCTCCGAGCTTAAAGCGCTTACAATCAGAGCCTACTTTAGAAACAATACCTGAGTATTCCAGACCCGGAATAAAACTGCCTTTAGGAGTGGCAGAATACAAACCCGTTAAGGCAAAGATATCGGCGAAATTAAGGCCAACCGCCTTAACATCAACCCGAATTTCATCATCTGCAAGCTCAGGTAAGGATTCTTCCTGCAGGGTTAAGCGTGATATGGCGCCCGCTTTTGACGTACGCCATACTCGTCTCATATCACTAACGATTGGCTGCTCTACCCTATTAATAGCCGTCACCTGGGTATATGGATTCTGCATACAGCTGCAATTCCTGTAAAACAAACAGCTTATTTTGGTCGTTTTGATGTTGCACAAAAGCTTCTTGCAGAGCTTTCGAGAACTGCTCAAAGTTCAAACCTGGGCCCTGGCCCATTAAACTACTCATGCAGTGCTGAGCCCAACGTTCGTGCTCATCTTCTTGCAATACTTCAGGGTAATTACGCGCTTTAAAACGGAAGAACATCTCCTCGCCACGTGGATCTTGAAACTTCACCTGCAAACCTGCCAGGGATTGAGGCGAAGTCCCATGAATCTGAGCCATCACCTTTTTATCCTGCCCACTCCAAAAACCACCACTATAGAGCTGAGTATCGACATCGGTTTTAGCGGCAAATTCACGCTGAGTATAAACACCGTGTAGATTCTGTAGTACTGAAGAATCTTCAGCTAATATCTGTTTCAGCAGCCCTAGATTCGCACGTAATACATCACCAGAAATATTCCAGCGGGCGGCTTGGTCAGGGGTTAACGTTGCTGCCGGCGCCAAAACTGGACTCTTATTAATATGCACTTCTTTCAAACCTAAACGTTCAATACCTTCAGGTAAATCTGCTTGCTTGGAAAATAGGCGTTGTTGCATTTGCTCTATCGTTAAACCCGCCAAACTATTGGGGTCAGTTGATAAATCAAAAGCAATAAAGGAATTCTTATTGGTCGGATGCCAACAAATAGGCACCACTATCGCCATACAGCCACGTTCAACTCCATACATACCTGAGATATGTACTAGTGGCTTATGATTATCGACATCCACTAGTGACGCTAGCTTATGCTTAGCCCTATTCTCAAATAGATAACGGTATAATTTTGGCTGCTTTTCTAATAGCAAACGTGCCACAGCAATCGTTGCCCTTACATCGACGACCGCATCGTGAGCCTTACCCAGATCGATGCCATTGGCCGCGGTTAAGTCTTCCAAGCGAAAGCTGACCTTGCCTTCGGCATTCTTAGGCCAGGTAATCCCCTCTGGACGCAAGGCATACGCACAGCGCATAACATCAAGAATATCCCAGCGTGAATTGCCATTTTGCCATTCACGCGCATACGGATCATAGAAGTTACGATAAAGGGTATAGCGGGTTACTTCATCATCAAATCGAATGCTGTTATAACCCGCGGTGCAGGTCTCAGGTACTGCGAATATTTGATTAATCTGATCGATAAATTCATTTTCCGGCATACCATCCTGCAAACATTGCTGCGGGGTAATACCAGTAATCATACAAGCTTGGGGATGGGGAAGATAATCTGAGCTGGGGCGACAAAACAACTGCACCGGTTCATCGATTTCATTGAGGTTTTCATCGGTACGAATACAGGCAAATTGTGCCGGCCGATCAAAAGAAGGATCGGCGCCAAACGTTTCGTAATCGTGCCAAATAATAGACTGACTCATTGCATCTGCTTATATTAAAATAATCAGATGCCATTCTAACAGAGCTTATCTAACACTGTGAATTAATAAGCCTTAAGGATTCGAGATTGCCAAAGGTGATTCCATTGTCTTACCTAAGGTAAAGAAACCATGGGCATCACGAGAAGTCTGCACGGGTAATTCTTCCATGGGCATATGACCAACCCCTTCATATACAATGCTTTGCGAATTTGGCAATGCTTGATGGAACTGCTGCATAATTTCTAATGGCACCCACTCATCTTGATCACCCCACATTAGTAAGGTAGGAATCTCAATTTCTTTCACTCGATCACCTAAGTGTGGATTATGGCTCTGTTCTTTCATCGTGCGAAAAACATTCACCAGCGCTTCACGATTGCCTTTGCGCATAGTGAGATCAAAATAACGCTGCTGTAGCTCATCCGTTACTTTATCTGAGTCGCCAAAAGCGGCATTAACGTTCAAATCAACAAAAAACTTCGGCATCATAAACCCAGCAATTTCGCCAATAGCCGGTAATGCTGTGAAGTTCATAATGAAAGGCATATCTTGAGGGAAACCTGCGGCATCTAACAAAACCATTTTCTTCACACGATCAGGACGGTGTAAAGCATAATTCCAAGCAATATAGCCGCCCAAAGAATTACCCGCTAGATATATGTCATCAATGCTGAGCTTATTTAAGAATTTTTCTAACTTATCGACCATATAAGCTATTTCATAACGCTCAACCGTTGGATCAATACCGGTTAAACCATGACCCGGAAGATCAATACGCAGAATACGATAATGTGGTGCTAAACGAGCAACCCAGTCATCCCAAGTATGTAGCGATGAAGCAACACCGTGCAAAAGCACCAGTGTTGGCCCTGTACCTTCATCCTGGTAATGTATGACTAGATCATCAACCGCCATAAATTTGGAGGTATCATTGGTATATTTCTCAGTCAGTTCAGACAGAGGTTGAGGTGAAATCCCCATTGATGCACAGCCATGTAAGGCAAATAAAACGGGTAAAAGAGCAAATTTAAGCCACTTCATGAATAATATCCTTGTTTTTATTATTTCGTTTTAGGATGGTGAGCTATAGAATGAGCCGACTTTACCACAGCAATTGCTCTAACCCAATTCAATGACAGCTAATTTAGCTGTAGAATAGCCCTTCTTTACAATTGGCACCTTTAAGCATTTAGTTTCAGGACGAATCACATGGCGTTATTAGAAAAATTTTTCAAACCGAAGTGGCAACATAAAGATGCTGCTGTACGTAAGCAAGCTCTAGCAAGTCTGAGTGACGAAAAGATATTGGTTAAAATTGCTAACCAAGACAGCGATAATGCAGTCCGTCTTTTGGCTTTGAGTAAGATCCAGTCAAAACAGAACCTCGCTGAATTTTTAGTTAGTGAGCAAAACGACTTGCGTAAGCAAGCACAGCAGCAACACCTAGCTCTGCTTTTGCCGAGTCAAAGTATCAATGACCTTGATGCTATCAGTAGCGATAACGACCTCGTCAGCATCGCCACCTATACCCAAGACGAAACAATTCGTTTAGCGGCTATCAATAAGTTAAGTGACGAATCCATTCGCTTAGACATCGCATGCAATAACCCAGTAGCAAAAGTTCGCTTGGCCGCTGCCCAGGGCATCTCACAAAGTGAAGCATTAACCAAGCTAATGCACATTGCTCAAGGCAAAGACAAAGCGCTATACCGTTTCTGCAAAGAGCAGCTTGGGGCGACGAAAGCTGCCGAAGATGCCGAGAAAGCCTTACAAGATAAAATTACCAGTAGCATAGAAAGTGCTGAACACTTAGCGAAAGCCAGCTACTCTCCTGAGTACAATGGTCGCTTGCAGCTATTGAAGAAAAACTGGTCAGCCCTGAGCACTCAATCCTCAGAGCAGAAAACACGCTTTGAAAGCGCCCTCGCCTTGGCAGAAAATACCCTAGGCGGACATATTGCTGAAGAGAAAGCCGCCCAAGATAAACTGATCGCAATCTCCAACGCCAAAGAAACTTTTGCATCAGTACTGACTCAGTTCGAAAACCTTGAATTCAACGATGAAATCAGCAACTCGCTGAAAGCTCTTGAACAAGACTGGCAACAAGCCAAACAATTAACTAAGCCAGCAGCAGAACAAAACAAAGTATTCGAAAATAGCCTGCAAGCCTGGTTAGGATTGGCAAATACTCGCAGCCAGTTAGTGGAGCAAGAAGCCGCTTTTAATGAGCTGATTAAACAATGTCAGCAGTTAGAGAAAAGCAGCTTAAGTAAGAGCCAGAATTTACAAAAAGACATCGCAAGCTTGCTTAAACAACTGCCTTGGAAACCTGCAGCCATTGGCGCAAGCATTCCAACCCCAGCATTACTGTTAGCATTAGACCAAGCCTTACAAACCGTTATCAAGCATAACCAAAACTTAACAGCGCACGAAGCTGATAGCAGCAACGAGCTGGCTAAATTATTAGTGGAACTAGAAGTTCAGATTAATGATGGCCACTTAAAAGAAGCGACTAAGATCCACCAGCAGGCATTGAAAGCACTGAAGAAGATCAGTCATCAAGAAGCTAAAAAGTTCCAGACTCAATATCAAAGCTTAACCGCACAACTATCCGAAATCCGTGATTGGCAAGATTACGCCGCCACTCCGAAGAAAGAAGCGTTATGCGTTAGCATGGAAGCCTTAGTCGATAGCGAAATCGACCCTGCCATTCTGGCCGATAAGATCCAAGTATTACAAGAAGAATGGAAAACCATTGGCCCAATTGCACGCCAAGACGACAAGAAGCTTTGGAACCGCTTCCGTGCAGCAGCAGATAAGGCATACATACCTTGTAAAGCTTTCTACGCCGACATTGCTGTTCAGCGCCAACAAAATCTAGTCAATCGCCAGGCTCTGATCGCTCAATTAGTAGAATACGAAGTGAACATGGATTGGGATACAGCTGACTGGGGCATAGTACAAAAAACCCTCGATGCAGCACGTGAAACTTTCCGCAGTTTCTCTCCCGTTGATCGCCATGAGCACAAAAACAGCCAAGCAAGCCTGCAAGAAATATCAGACAAGATTTACGCTCACATTAAAGCGGAATATCAGAGGAATATTGAAGCAAAAGAAGCCTTGATTGCACAAGCTGTTGCCTTGCAAGAAGTTGAAGAACTAAGCCAAGCAATTGAGCAAAGCAAACAACTTCAAAGCCAATGGAAAACCATAGGTATGACCCCTAATAAGGCGGATCAAAAACTATGGCAAGAATTCCGTCTCGCGTGTGATGCAGTATTTGCTCGCCGTGATGAACAGCGCCAGCAAAATAAAGTACAGACGGAAGCCAATGTTGAGCTAGCTGAAGCGATCATCGTGAAAGTCGAAGCGATTGTCGTTGAAATGGCGAAAGGTATTAACGCAGAACAGAAAGATGCACTCCAACAATGCCAAGCTGAATTCGCCGAATTAAGCCTGCCGAAAGCGGTTTACGCGAAATTGCGCCAGCGCTTATCGGATGCACAGCAACAGCAAGAAGATTCAGTAGCACAATCCAAAGTGGCTAAAAAGCAGCAGGCTTGGATCACGTTAACGGATAAACTTTCTGCTATCAGCATCAAAGCACAAGATACTGCGAAAGCTGAATCGCTATATCAGCCTGAAGTCAGCGATTTCAAATTACCTCAGGGTATTGATAAAGCATTGCTAGTTAGCAAGTGGCAAGCAGAAGCTGTTGAACAGAGTACTCTTGAAGCATTACGCGACGGCTGCATTGGTTTAGAAATCATTGCCGGGCTAGACTCTCCAACTGAAGATCAGCAAGCGCGCATGGCGTACCAAGTTCAGCGTCTATCTCAAGGATTAGGTCAAGCGGGCAGTTTACAGCAGCAAGTTTCAGATTCTGTGACTCTCTGGCTAGGGCTTAATGCCAACGAAACTTTCCAACAGCGTTACAACCAAGCATTATTGGCTGCCGCTAAACAACTTTAGCAGAAGCCAAAGTCCCAGTTAAAATAAAAGCGCTAAGGGTCACCTTTAGCGCTTTTTTTATGTCTGATGCTCCAAATAGGTACTACACATCAAGTTTGATCACTGCCAGCACTTAGCGTATCGCTATTGGGCATTTCGTTTCAGGCCGTCTAAAAGAGGGATCTTTTAGCCGAGTCTACAGGGACGTATTCACGACGTGCCGTAAAAGGAAATACCCAATAGCGATAATAAGCGATGTGCGATTAAACAACAAAATCCTAGATGCTTTTGCTTTTGGTCTTGCTCTAGAAAAAGAACTAAGAAGTCTTACGAATCACATAAAAGAACACACCCTCACGCTCTTCATCTAAGACCAGCTCATGGCCTAAAAAACTACAGAATTTAATAAAATCACGACGGGTAGAAGGATCCGTGGCTTGAATTTCAACCGACTCCCCCATTGCCATCTTCTTAATTTCATCATGCAACATCATCACCGGCTCCGGACAAAATAGCCCCTTAGCATCCATCTGATGTTCAAACTTAATATCTGACATAAACCGCTCTTAAACCTTTTAACCAAAACTATTAAACAGACGCGACTTAAACCGAAAGCTCACTCGCCTGAACTCCGACAATGTTCTTTTTATTAGCCAACAAAAAGAACATGCCAATAACACATAAAGCAGCCGCCAAACCATAATGCACCGCATAGCCAAATGCAGCTGCAGAGAACCCCGCCAGACTGGTCGCAACTAACGTCGACAATACCACCAAACATGACTGTAATGCATAATCTGACCCGGCGCTTGCATCACGACAACGGTCCATCATTACCGTAAATAAAGCGACAGTCGCCATACCCCCCGTTATATGCTCAGCCACGACTAAGGTGTAAATTAACGACCAATCTAATGAAGTAACCAGAGCATAAGATGCAATGGCCAAACCTTCCAAGCAAACAAACAAAATCAAAGCCTGCATTCTTGGCAGTACTTTCAAAATCAAGCCGCCCAGCAAAGCCCCCGCTAAACCCGCAACTGTGCCCCACAAACCTAAGAGCTCAGCGAACTCCGCTAAGGTCACCCCAAGGTCCACTAAGTGAGGTCGAATCATCACAGTACCAAACGCATCCCCTACTTTATAAGTCAGTAGTAGTATTAGCCAAGCCATTGCGCCGGGTAAACGAAAAAAACCTAACCAGTGATTAAATACAGGCTCTCTATCTACCTTTACTTTAGCTGGCTGCCAATACCACAGGGGAATCAAACCTAAAATCATCAACCCCGATAAAGCCCACAACGTGCCCTGCCAGCCAAGTTGAGAAAATATGGCTAATAACAGACCGCCACCAATGATCATACCAAAACGATAACCTGCTACCTGTATGCTATTTCCTAGGCCACGCTGGGCAGAAGGAATATTTTCAACCGCTAAAGCATCCGTCGCAATATCTTGAGTCACGACAAAAATAGTCAGTACAAAAAGAGCACACGCTAAACCAATAGCAGCTTGATTAATCCAAAAATCTAAGGGGATTGCGGCAATAAGAATGAGCACACAGGCGGCGATTGCATTAGCGCTAATAATCCAAGTTTTACGGATATGGCCATCAATACGACCCGCAGTAAGACGCTTCAACGGCTGATAATGATCAAGTAGCGGCGCCCAAAGAAATTTCAATACCCAGGGCAAGGAAACCAACGACATTAATCCTATAGCTTCAAGACTCATGCCTTGCTGTCGTAACAGCGTCGGTAAAGCTTGACTAAAGAAACCGTGAGGTAAACCTTGAGTGAGATATAGGGTTAATAAAACCCACCACTTAAACATGAAAACCGCCAAAATCCAGATAAGACAAATAATGGCAGTATTAGAACCTGAAATTGCGAGAAACTAAAGTGATCTTTTAAAGCTATCTTTTAAAGCTAAAGACACAGGTTATTTCGCGATTATTTGCCTTAAGCTTTGTAAGAAAGCCTCCTTAGGCTGGCCACCACTGATCATATATTTCTCATCGATAATAAAACTTGGCACCGCACTCACACCTAGCTGAGACCATTGATTTTGCAAAGCGCGTACATCTCCAGCATAAACCTCATCGTCCAAAAGTTGTTTAGCAAAATTTACATCTAGCTCTAATTCCGCAACAACCTCCAGCAAAACCGAGGTATCACTCACGTCTTTTCCCTGTTTAAAATAGGCAATCAATAACGCCATTTTAAGTTTTGTTTGTTTCTCTGGGAAAGCCTCACCCACCCAATGCAATAACTGGTGCGCTTTAAACGTGTTGTAAATTCTTCGATCTTCGGCAAAATTAAACTCAAAACCTAAGCTCTCACCGAGGCGGGTAATATGATCGCGATTCTCTCGACTTTGCTCAGGGGTACTGCCGTACTTCTCGGCGATATGCTCGGCTAAATCCTGCCCCACACTCGGCATATTGGGATTCAATTCAAAAGGCTGCCAATGAATTTCTGCAACTACTTCATTGCCAAGCTCGGCTAAAGCTTGCTTAAGGCCCATATAGCCGATGGCGCACCAAGGGCACATAACATCGGAAATAATATCGATTCGTAGCGGAGTTAGATTTTCTGTTGTCATATTCCAAATTCTTCTTAAGCGACTATAAAGTGAGCTTGAGCTATTTATTTAACTGCTCAGCAATATAACCGATAAAGCGTGAAGCTTCTCCCCCTGTCACGCAACGGTGGTCAAAGGTTAAAGAGATCGGTAATGTTTTTTCACCCTCTTTAATACTGTATACCGCACCTATACCCACAATCGCAACCATAGGCGGTACTACGATTGGCGTGCCATAACGACAATAAGGATTTAGCGAACCATAGTTTGATAATATAATCGTCGCCCCAGTTAATTCAGCAGGGGGAATATTACGCTTAATTACCGCGTCTTTTAAGGCCGCTAGACCTGCTTTCAGATTTTCCTCACTACGCTCTTGCACCTGCCGTAATACCGGTACAAACAGCCCCTGCTCAGTATCGACTGCAATGCCGAGATCGACAAAGTTTAATAAGCGACGGCTCAGTTTGTCACCATCAAACCAAACATTCAGAGCAGGTTCTTTAGCACAAGCAAATGCAATCGCTTTTGCCACCGTGACTGTCATATCACTTGGCTCACGCGCCAAAGGGACATCTGCAAACAAGGTAACCGGCACAACCTGCTGATGGCTTTTTACCATCACCATAGCCATGGATTTACGCACCCCGGTTAGTTTTTCACTATTGCCATGGCTTTGATTCATCCTCGCTGCTTTTTCCACATCATCTGACGAAATCCGTCCCCCTTCTCCCGTTCCTTTCACCTGCCCAACATCAACCCCAAGACGTCCTGCCAACCCGCGCACGCTAGGTGATACTTGAATCGCTGCAATGGATGAAACTTTAATGCCAACTGAAAAGCGATCGACAGCTGTACCAACCGCTTTATCAGCTACCGTATTACTGCTAACAGCTCCGTCCCCTAAGGGCTGAGCACTAAGATTGCCTACCACACTGACACTATCATTCTCCCCCTGATACTCCACCAAGGGTTCACCAATGTGGACGGTATCGCCAATTTCTCCAAAGGTATGTTCAATAATCCCCATTTGCGGAGAAGGTATTTCGACAATCGCTTTCGCTGTTTCCACCGCCAACATGAGCTGATCCGTAGCAACTTGATCTCCCGCTTTAACGTGCCACTCAACTATCTCAGCTTCGATCAATCCTTCACCTAGGTCAGGTAGTTTAAAGTAGCGCATAGTACTTCCTCCTCCAAAAACATATACGGTCAAAAGCTAGCGTTTAATGATGTATTTATTGCGGCTTCGATATCCAGCTCAGAAATCAAATAGTGCTGTTCATTGCGAAAATAGGGCATCACAGTATCGAATCCAGTAACTCGTTTAACTGGAGATTTACAATACGCCATTAAATGCTCAGCAATATAGGCCGCTATTTCTGCCCCCACACCACAGGTTTTAGCAGCCTCATGAACAATCACACAGCGTCCGGTTTTTTTAATAGAGTCTGAAATAGTTGAAAAATCAATCGGTTTAATGCTCGCTAAATCAATTAATTCTATTCTATTATGGCCATCCTGTGCATTCATTTGGTCTAC
>MAAB01042835.1_pt1 | contig 13724 bp, 12 predicted proteins | sample 1115991 | NCBI WGS metagenome assembly MAAB01 (sample SAMN04961124, study PRJNA320927) | seawater metagenome | isolation source: sample BD02T18 sea water enriched with oil for 18 days | place: USA:Gulf of Mexico | collected 2013-07-27
GCGGGTGTTATTTACGAACAACATCAAGAACACGACGATGCCCGAGTGGCTTACCAACAATCGGCTTCTCTTTATGAAAGCGGCTATCAAAAGCAATACGGCCTAGACAGCGGTATGACCGAACAAGCTTGGTTCGATACCATTCGTATGATGCAAAAAGCGGGCGGTTGGGAAAACGAGTGGCCGTTATTAAGTCAAAGCAAGCTAAGCAAGGCCAAGCGCACTTCACTTCGTGATTTTAATCGTAATGGCCATTTATTGGTCATTGAGCATTCAGGTATCGTCCCTGAGCGTGACGAGATGAATATGATCCTGACCGCAGACCTTAATACTCAGGAAATAGTGGTTTCTCCTATTTTGGTGGGTGATAAGGCGCGTCAGTTAGATCAACGTTTTTGGTTTTTTGCCCTATACGCCGACAAGGGGATTAAAGATTTATTGAGCGCCGCTTACGAGCAGCGTATGGTGCCAGCCCTTTTACAGTTTGGTTTAGTAAAGCGTGAATATTTAGGCCCGTTATGGGGTGTGGCCGACGGCTTAGGATTGGTGAATGTGCTTAAAGATGGCATGCGTATCACGGTGCCTTATTATCGTATCAGTGACTTTGCTAAGTCGGGCACTTCTACCTTATCGGTGAACGGAAAAGATCATCAGCTTATCCTGGGTCAGTCAGTGTCCAGTATGGCCATTCAACAGCAGCTATTATCTTCCAGTACCGACTTACAAGAGGCCATGGCCCGTGCGGCGTTTAAAAACTTGTCTGTGGCTAAGGCGGCATCTCTGGGTGGTGATGCGAGTGCTGTGCTAGGGTTTATCGGTAAAATTGCCGCCACCGCCAGCTCAGCTGCCGAAACACGTAATTGGTTGTTATTGCCTAAGCAAATTAAGATTTCCCGTATACCTTTACCTGCAGGTGAACATGACGTGAATCTGGTTAGCGAACTTAATAATGGCCAAGGTGCTCAGCAAAGCGCCAAGGTAAATATTAAAGACGGTAAAATGTCGGTTTGGAAAGTACGCAGTTTTGGCCATAAACCCGGTGCAAAAACGCAACAAGTTGGCTTATAAATTATAACCTTTGATGGCTGGCAGATTACTAGTGAATCGCGAGTTCAAAAGACTCGCAATTCTTAGCCAAACTCCTAAAATGAATCTTAGTATTTAGCGGCCCTTAACCTCAAATATAAATTGGAAAATTAGACAAGGATCTCAAAATGAATAAAGTTGTACGTTTGTCACTGGTAGCGGCATTGTCTGCTGGCATGTTAACCGCTTGTGGCGGCACTCAGGTAAAAAGAGTTGACAGCAATAAAGAGATTGCCCTAACCGACCGTTGGAATGATACCGACTCGCAGTTAGTGTCTAAAGAAATGATTGGTGACATGTTGTCCTTCCCTTGGATTAGCGACCATAAAACGGCCAACGGTGGTGATAAACCTACGGTAATTATTCAGCGTGTACGTAATAAGTCTCATGAGCACATTGCTGCTGACACTTTTCTTAACGATTTAAAGCGCGCCATTATTCGCACAGGCGATGCTCGCTTTATTGCCGCCGGCGCCGAGCGTGATGATATTCGTAATGAACGTAGCGATCAGGAATTAAACGCTAAAAATGCCAAAGAAATGGGCGTTGAAATTGCCGCTGATTTTGCATTGTCAGGCAGTATTAACTCCTTTGTGGACCAGGTAGATGGGTCGCGTGTAACCACTTATCAGGTTGATTTGAAACTGATCAACATGGAAAGCAATGAAGAAGTTTGGAACGGCCAGAAGAAGATTAAAAAATTCCAGGAAAAATCCAGTTACGGGTGGTAGGCCTGAAAAATGATAAATGCAAAATCAATTCTTGCGGTACTGGCAGCCAGTTTAGTTCTGTCAGCTTGTGGGTCTAATCCCACTAAGACTACGTCCCAGGCCATGCCCGATTGGATCGTTAACGAACCGGCTCAGGCGGGCCATGTTTACGGTGTAGGCAGTGCACAGGTTTATACTAACGATGCTGAAGCTTTGCAGCGTGCGCGTGATGCCGCGCGTGTGGCGATGGTACAAAAGCTTAAAGTGACGGTGGGCGGATCTTTCAGTCAAGACATCACTGAATCCCGTCAAACCGGTAAGCAAACCATGCTTGTGCAAACGGTACGTAATACCATTACCAGTAGCATTCCTGACGCGCAATTTGATAACTTGCAAGTGCAAGAGAATTTTGTGGGGCAGGGTGTGGCTTATAGCCTAGTGCACTTGGACCGAGTGAAGGCCACCAGTTTGTTGCGACAACGTATTGCTGAGCTAGACCTTCAGGCCACTGACTTGGACTCTAGCGTATCGGCCAATTTGCCAACACTGAAACAGTTGCAAGGATTACTGCCAGCCCTAACGTTCATTGAGCAACGAGAGCAATTGTCTGATCAAGCGCAGTTGGTCGATGTAAACAGTCGTCGCCCGCGTAAAGATGAGATGTTGGTAAAGGTTGAAAAGCGTATCCAAGCATTGCTAGATAGCCTAGTAGTGACGCTGTCGGCCAGTGATCAGCAAGGTAAAACTATCCGTTCAGGTTTGTCGAAATATCTTACCGATTTAGGACTGCGTATCAGCAGTGCTAATGGTGATTTACAGCTTGTTTACGGCGCACAACTTCGCGCGGTGGAAAAAGGCGGCCGCTTTATTGTGTTTGCCTCTGGGCAAGTGCAAATTAAAGATAGCGATGGTCGCCTGTTAAGTGAATTTAGTAAGGAAGCTAAAGGCGTAAGCGGAGCATCTAACTCTCAAGCCCAAGTAAAGGCGGTGAAAAATTTGGCCGCAAGCCTAGGTAAAGAATTAGCGGTAAGTTTATTGCAAAAAATAGATTAATTTAACGTTATGATATCTTAAACATCGCCAAATTCTTTGGCGATGTTGTTCCCGCTTTTCAGACTGTTTGCTTTTTTAAAAATTTCACTTGTGCAAATTCATCCATTAAATCCAGCGCTAAAGCGGCTAACGTTGGGTCAAACTGGGTGCCCGATCTTTGGCTGATATGTTCGTTTATTTCCTGTTGGTTAAAGGCTGCTCGGTAGCTCTTAATGCGCCCCAGTGAATCAATCGTATCCACAATCGAGACAATACGTGCGGCAATATCAATTTGCTCTTCCTTAAGTTGCTTAGGATGCCCTTGGCCATCCCAGTGTTCATGATGTTGCGCAGCGATAGTACTGGCCATTTTTAAAACAGGCCGTTGTGACTTGCCTAAAATAGTCGCGCCAATGTCAGTATGTAGGTTCATGGCTGCACGCTCTTGAGGCTCAAATATTCCTGGTTTGTTAAGTAACTCATCACTTATTCCAATGGTGCCTATGTCATGTAACGGCGCTGCCAGTTTTATTCGCTCACAGGTACTTTCATTTAAACCTGATTTTTTAGCCAGTAAATAGGCCATCTGGCTGACGTGGCGTACATGGCTGCTGTCATTAGGTGAGCGCCTTTCGATGGTTTCACTTAATACATATACCAGCTCGGCACGACTGTCTTGAATTTTACTTTTTTGGCTTAAATTGTGATGGGTAATAGCCACACAGCGTGTATAAATATCTAACAGATGACTGCCCATTTTATCCAAAGAGGCATTGGGTTTAACATATAAAAGGTTTTCACCAACTAATGGGGTTTTGTAATAACCAATATATACACTGTCTTCACAAAGGCTGTGATGGTCATCCTTGGCTTTATCAAAATATTGTACTATTTCATCGGGCAAACTTTGATTGTTATCAAGTTGTTCTTTAATTTTACCGGTAGCGGCCAATATTGAATATTTTTGTTGAGTCGCTCGGGCGGCAACGGCATCAATGGGGGTATGCGCACAGACAGCACCCTCATCTAAATTTAGTAAGGTACCCATTTCGGCCAAGACCGCACTGGCAAAGATAGGCAGTTTGTGTGAATCCACAATTTTGGAAGTCGCTTCTATTAAGTTATATAAACCTTGGCGGTTAGCAGCAATGGCTCGAATATCGCGATAGCTACGCAGCGTGCTGTACAACAAGGTTTTTAATTTAGTGCTGGTTAACTCCGTTTTGTTTTTGTAATCATTAATGTCGTACTTAGCAATAACCGTCTCTTCAGGTGCTTGACCGGGCTGGCCGGTTCTTAACACAAGTCGGATATCACTATCTTGAAGCTCTTCGCGGATGTACTGCACTAAAAGTAGGCCTGCATCATCCGTTTCCATCACCACATCCACTAAGGCTAAGGCGAACGGCTCTTGTTCATTTAATATTTGTTTGGCTTCGGCCATGGAATAGGCATGCACAAGGTGGATAGGGGCATGATCAAAGCGGCAATGGCTCAACACTAATGAGGTAACCTTATGCACCTGTTCTTCATCGTCTACGATGAGCAGGCGCCACTTCTTCCCCGACCACATGGGTTGCTCAGGTTTATCATCAATAACCGGTTCATCTGCGCCAAATAGCAGATCAGAATCCGACATAATATCTCCTGTAGGGCTAAGACTATAAACCTGAGTCGTTAGGCTTACGTCAAAAAATGTGCGCTTAGTATTAGTTTAGACATATCTTCGCAGTCTGCTGCTACTCTGTATAAATGAAGCGAAATTAGTTTGAGGCTTTACAGCTTTTAATCGAATTTGGCTGGGGCTTGTCTATGCCTAACCCTATCAGGGAGTGAAAGTAGCTATGTACAGTCAGAACCCCTGGATTAGCCACTAAGGGAGTGAGCCTTAATGAGGCAATGGTTTGCTCGTCTTGGATTCGGGCAAAAGATACAACTGCTTATGAACCTTGTCAGTATGAGCGTACTGACAATTGCTATTGTGGCCATAGGATTAGGTTTTTATGGGGAATTTAAGCGTAATTTAGAACATAGAGTGTTACAGCAAAGCAATTTGCTGGCTGACGCTGCGGCCGTGGGTGTGGTCTTTGATCAGGCTGAGTCTGTGGCCATGCTTATTGGGTCTTTAGCGGTGGATGAAAACGTACGCTCTGCAGTGGTGTATAAAAAAGAGGGATTGGCTAATTATAAGTACTTTGCCCATTATAGCCGAGAGCCGGCAACCGCAGTCGACTTTGTGTTTCGGGCGGGGCTAGTACAAGAATGGGTAGATGGCAGCTTTGTGCTAAGACTGCCCATATTGGTGGACAATGAGGAGGTCGGCCGCTTCATTATCACGGAGGAAGATACCTACCTAAGCGGCTTTGCCTTAAACAGCATAAAATATATGCTGCCCATTTTACTGGTGAGCATGATCGTTGTGTGGGTGGTTTCACGCAGTGTACGCGGTCGACTCGCCGCCCCGTTAAGCGAACTGACCGCCGCGGTGCACGAGGTGGCGTATAATCAAGAGTACGGCCAGCAAGTTAAAATAGTCAGTGATGATGAACTGGGGGAACTGGGCAATGCGTTTAATCACATGCTGGGTAAGTTATCGCAACATGAAGCCTTTCGGGTAGAAAAAGAAGGCGAGATTATTAAGCTCAATGCCGATCTAGAAGAGAAAGTGTTTGATCGCACCAAAGAGTTAAAAACCAGCCTGGATAATTTAAAACTCACGCAGCAGCAGCTGGTGGAACAAGAAAAAATGGCGTCACTAGGAGAGCTAGTGGCTGGGGTGGCCCATGAAATTAACACCCCCATTGGGGTGTGCATTACCGCTGTGAGTCACTTAGGGGAAAGCATTGTTGTGATAGTGAAAGCGTTTAAAGATGGCTCACTGACTAAGCAGCAGTTCGCAGACATGATCTCAGTCATTACAGAGAGCGCGGGTATTGTAGATAGCAATTTGCGCCGTGCCGCGGATTTAGTGAAGGCATTTAAAGCGGTGGCGGTGGATCAATCCAGTGCCGAGCGCAGAACCATTGACCTTGAAGATTATCTACACGACATTTTGACGTCCCTGCGACCCAAACTTAAACGCACCTCACATGAAATTAATATTGAAATAGAAAGTGGCATACAATTGTATTGCGACCCCGGCCTTATCTCGCAAATATTTACTAATCTCATTATGAACTCGCTGAATCACGCCTTTAAAGCAGATCAAGCGGGTCAGATAAAAATTCAGGCCCACCAACTGGGTGATACTCTGCACTTAAGCTATGCTGATAATGGCCAAGGGATCGAGCCTGAGATACTTAATCGATTGTTTGACCCATTCGTTACCACTAAACGAGGCCAGGGTGGCAGTGGCTTGGGTACCCATATTATTTATAATCTTGTGACGCAAGGGTTGGGTGGACGTATTCAATGTGCCAGTGAGGTTGGCAAGGGTGTGCGTTTTGATATTACCTTGCCCATGAAAGGCCTTTCAGAAAATAACACGATAGAGGGTTAGCTGGTCTATTTTTGGAAAAGGCCCAATTTTGCACTGGGTTAAACTCGCCAATATTTGGCTGTTTCACGCCAACATTTAACCTGTATTCCTTAATGCACATTCTTTCATTTTAGCTCTACACCCTGGCTCTGTTATTCCATATCGTTTTTTAGGAATACATATAATCACTCCCAATGTTAGTAAGCACTACTTCCTCATACCTTTGGATGATGGTCAGAGGGAAAAAGCGTTGGGTGTAATGGGACAGGTGTACTTTCTTTGGGTTTTTCAAATACGTTAGTAGGCTGTATAAAAGTAACAAGACAGGCTAGGTCAATTAAGGTGGATGTGGCTTAAAGTACACAGCAGGAGTGGGGTTGAAGGGCAATTTGCACCTTTAACAAATGATGATGAATAGGTTACATTGCCACGGCGATTTACAGTGGTTTACAAAGTGTGTCACAAATAGGTTAAGCGCTTACTTAGGCACAACCAAAGCTGTGACTGATGTCACGGTGATTCTCTGTTAAGCGTATACAGTTAATAATAAGAATAAAGTTACGGATAGCTTCTAGATCACGATGTTTGTTTTACAAGGTAGTAAAAGCAAAGATCGGAGCAATAAACATGAAATCACAACGTCCAGATTTGATGGTGATAATCAGTTTTATCTTTGTTATTGGTGCAGTGGCGACTAGCCTTAGTGCCAACAGCGAAGACCAAAATGTTCACTCTCAAGTTACCCAGCACATCATTCGTTAATATTTTATCGAGTGTTTAGAGATTTTTAAATTAAGAAATCTGTATGACTTTTTCATCGGTCACGATGGCATTAAGTGGTACATCCCAGCTTTCAATAGGTAATTGCGGTACCTGTTGGAGGTGGTGGGCTAAGCCGATAAGCTTGGGCTTTTGTGCGCCTTGACGGCCATTTAAAAATGCAAACGTGCGATCGTAATACCCTCCCCCCATACCCAAGCGTCCCCCTTGTTCGTCAAATGCCACTAAGGGCAGTAACACCACATCTAATTGGTTTGCGTTAAGCATTAGATTACGTTTGGGGTCGGGCTCTTCGATGCCAAATTTATTGTTGACTCTGGGTCCATCGTAATCGGCAAACCACAATTGTTTGTCTTTCACTGGGTGTAAGGCGGGTAGATGGCAGCGCTTTTTACGATACAAGGCTTTGTCGGCAAAGACTCTAGGGTCTATTTCACCATCATGGGCTAAATAAATGGCAATATTGCGAGCGCGCTGAAACCAGGCTTGGCTCATTAATAACTGGCTGAGTTTACGAGACGCCAACAATTGTTGCTGGGCCGAAAGGGAGGCACGCTGTTCGCGCATGGATTCACGAATGGCTTTTCGCTGTAGTGATAAATTATCGGTCAAAACATCGCCCGATCAATTTGATACCCGACAGGCATGCAAATTCAATTAAAATAGGACTCTCCACTGTGCCGCTGTCAGAGAAAGGCCTTGAACCGAGAGGTCCAAGGAGGTGGTTCCTGATCTGATTTGGGCTTTCCGCTCAAGGCGGACTTGCACTCCCTCAATGTCGAGGAACCTCCAAAATAATGAGTAAGGCTCGAGGACTTCAAAGACTGGCTAACACCCCAGAGAGTCTTTAAATTATAACCGACAATGAGCGAGTTTGCTGTAAATCTATTTTAGAAAATGTGAAGTTTTGTGGTTGCAGGTCGAAGCTGATTTTGCTTAAGAGCGCTAAAAGTCAGCTGTCGCCTAAGTCCAATTGCTGGTCTGGGGTGAGTGCATTTTCAATCTTAGTGTTCATTTCTCCCAGCTGGCTTTGTAGGGTCTGACTGCCGCCGGTGGCATTTAGCAAGTCATGGGCCAAATTTAAAGCGGCCATGATGGCAACCCGTTCTGTGCCATAAAGCTTGCCTTGGGACTTAATATCTTCCATACGGCTATTAAGTAAATTGGCTGCTCGCTCTAAGTCTTGGCGCGCCGCGGGTGGGCAGGCAATTCGGTATTCCTTACCGAGAATGTCGACCCCGATGGTCTCTGAACTGTTGCTCATGATTTTCCTGAATGAGTAAGGGGTAATTGTGCGATTGTCACTAGCTAGGCTCGTGTTCCAAGTGCTTTAGACGGGCAATCATTTCGGCAATTTTATTGCGTGCAAGTTCATTTTGCGCCAATAAACGCTGTCGCTCATGCTGCCAAGAGTCTGAATCTACTTGAAACTGGCAGTTTTGCGCTTTGCAATCTTGATAGGCGGCAATGAGCTTATCGAGTTTTTTGTTAATATCTTTTGGATTAACGGCGTCCATTTAACTTCCATATATCAGCGTAATGCTAAATATAAGTGTGCAGCATCGACGGGTCAATTAATAGCGTTTATAGACAGGTTATTAGATTCAATAGTGATTGAATATGCGCGAATACACTCAATTGTCTAGATTAAAAATCTAATGGGCTCAGGCTAGATGTTAATGAGAGCATTAATAAAAGCGCCTTTAATACAAGATTGTCGTGTTGTGGCTTGGCCGTGATAGAATGAGGGTACTTTTCATATTGGTTTAATTCGAGCAAACACATGTCTAACAAAGCCCAAGCAAAGTCCTCCCGCTTTGATTTATATAGCAATTTGGCGCTTGCTCAAGGTGCCTTAAATTCACCTTCCGCGTTACAAGGTTGGTTAATTGGTTATGCCGCCACCGGCGCTCGTTTAAACAAAGAGCAATGGTTAACGGAAAGTGCCAGTTATCTTGATATGGAGAATGCGTGGCCCGATAACAATAAGCTGCCCATGCTGGCGTTTTACCAAGATGAGCTAAAGTCGCTTTTGTCTGAAGACATGGACTTTGATCTATTATTACCTAGCGATGATGAAGAATTTAGCGTGCGCATGAACGCTTTTGCCGATTGGGCTAAAGGCTTCCTAGATGGTTTTGGTGCGTCGGGACGTGTAAACGAAGAAGCTCTAGACGAAGAAGTGGTTGAAGTGTTGCGCCACTACGATGCCTTTAGTTATGGCATCGAAGAAGATGAAATCGACGAAGATGGCGAAGTATTGTTCAATGAACTGGTTGAGCATGCACGTGTCACCTCTCTATTCTTGTTTTATCATTTCAATCAAAAGCAGCAAGAACCTAAACTGCACTAAAAATTTGGCCTCTAAATAATTAAGGAATCTGTCATGCCAGGGATAAATTTTGGTCTGAATCGACAAACGCTCTTACAAAATATGGCTGATAACAGTGTGGCCATTATTCCTTCGGCTGCGTTAAAAGTGCGTAATCGCGATTGCGAATTTCCCTTTCGCCAAGACAGTGACTTTTTTTACTTAACGGGTTTCACCGAAGATGATGCCGTTTTAGTGCTGCGCAAGGTGGGTGGTGTAAGTGAAAGTACCCTGTTTTGCCAAAGCAAAAATAAAGAAATGGAAATTTGGACAGGTTTTCGTTTGGGCCCAGAGGCCGCGGTTGATGCGCTAAAGGTAGATCACGGGTTTGCAACGTCACAGTTATCTCAGCGATTACCTGAATTATTGGCCGATACCCAAAGTGTGTACGCCCTATGGGGCAGCGATAAAGAGTGGGATCAAACATTTATTCAAGCCATTGAGCAGGTAAAGTTAAAAGTACGCACCGGCATTACCGCCCCCACGGGTATGTTAGCGCTTGAGCCGTTATTGCATGAACAGCGTTTGATAAAGTCTGATGCAGAAATTACGTATATGGAGCAGGCAGCACAAATCAGTGCTCAAGCCCATATAAAAGCCATGCAACTGGTGAAGCCGGGTATGTTTGAATACATGCTAGAAGGCGAGATTAGGCACCATTGCGCGACGCAAGGCTCTCGCTTTGACGCGTACACTAGCATTGTGGGCAGCGGTGAAAACGCGTGTATTCTGCACTACAACAATAATGATGCAAAGATTAACGATGGCGACTTAATTCTTATTGATGCTGGGTGTGAGGTGAATCATTACGCCAGTGATATTACCCGTACGTTTCCTGCTAATGGCACATTCAGCACAGAGCAGCGTGCACTTTACCAAATTGTTTTAGATGCGCAGCTGGCCGGTATCGAACAAGTAAAACCGGGTAATGATTATAATGCGCCTCACGAAGCGGTGTTGCAGGTGATTACCCAAGGGCTCGTAGAGCTTGGCCTACTCAAAGGTGAGGTGAGCGAGCTTATTAGTCAGGAGGCCTACAAGCCGTTTTTCATGCATAAAACAGGTCATTGGTTGGGCTTGGACGTTCATGATGTGGGCGCGTACAAAATCAAAGGCCAGTGGCGTGATTTGCAAGCGGGCATGCTGCTCACCGTCGAGCCAGGCATATACGTGGCGGTTGATGAATTAACGGTGGATAAAAAATGGCGCGGCATCGGTATTCGCATTGAAGATGACATACTGGTGACTGATTCTGGTCACAAGGTATTATCTAAAGACGTGCCAAAATCTATAGACGCCATTGAAGCGCTCATGGCCAGCAAATAGTAAAGTTTATAGTGCCATTGAAATATTGATGGCTAGCCAATAAAAAAGTGTATAACGCTTATGAAGCAATTGTTTGATGTCGTTGATATTGTAAATGGCGGCATGGCCGGTGCTAGCCTTCCCTTGTTGTTAACAGCAATAGTGCTATTGAAATATTTATGTCGGGCCAATAAAAAAGTGTATAACGCTTATGAAACAAGAATTTGATCTAGTTATTGTGGGTGGCGGCATGACCGGTGCCAGCCTTGCACTATTGTTAAAGCCTGCAATTGAACAAGGTTTAAAGGTAGCCTTGGTTGAAGGTCACGCCATCTCTACGCACGACATAACTCAACCCAGTTTTGACGACCGCACCACTGCCTTGTCTTTCAGCACTCAGCAAATTTTTAAAAAAATGGGTGTGTGGTCCAACATGGCCGGTCAAGCCTGTGCCATAGAACATATTCAAGTGAGCCAGCAGCAACAGTTTGGACGCATCCGACTGCACGCACAAGGCAACCAGGTTCCAGCCATGGGCTACGTGTTGGAAAACCGTATTATGGGTCAGCAGCTGTTAGGAGCGCTATCAAGCGTATCGGCACTGCGTGTGTTTGCACCCGCTCAAGTGACGACGTATCAGGTAGATGAACTAGGGGCAAAACTTCAGCTCAAGCAAGCAGATGAAACCATTGAACTGCAGGCAAAATTATTAGTGCTGGCGGATGGTGCTAACAGCGAAGGCTGCCGCCAATTAGGCATTGTACAAACCCGCCATGACTACCAACAAGATGCCGTGGTATGCAACGTAAGCTTTGATAAGCCCCATAACAATTGGGCATATGAACGGTTTACCACACAAGGGCCCATGGCCCTATTGCCCATGACCGGTAATCGCTTTGCCTTAGTATGGTGCATGAGTCGTGAGCAGTCACAGCGCTATTCAGACATGGATGATGAGGCGTTTGCACAGATCTTACAATCGGCCCTAGGTCATAATTTAGGCCGTGTAAATCGTGTGGGAAAACGAGCCCGTTACCCGCTTAGTTTAGTGGTGGCGAAAGAGCAAGTACGCAGCAGTGTGGTGGTATTAGGGAATGCAGCACATGCGCTGCACCCTGTGGCGGGGCAAGGCTTTAATTTAGCGCTGCGCGATGCACAAGCCCTAGCTAATCATATTAGGACTCAATGGTCTTTGCAGTCGCTGGGCAATATTGCGGGTTTAATGGACTATGTAGGCGGCCAGTCTAATGATCAAAAAACCACGATTGGTTTAAGCCATATTTTACCCACCACATTCACGCACCCCGGTTTTACGTGGTCATTGGTACGTGCGCTGGGCATGACCGCCATGGACGTGACGCCGCTGGCGAAAAAATTATTTACCCGCCAAGCCATGGGTTTAGTGGGCAGTGCGGATGTTTGGCAGCCGTAACGGTTATTGTATTTAGGAAAAACATGAATCAACAATTTGATATGGTGATCATAGGCGGCGGCATGGTGGGTACGGCTTTGGCCTGTGCGCTGGCGGATGCATCATTAAATTCTGCGCCATTAAAAATTGCTCTGGTAGAAACACAATTACCAACAGCACCGTTTAATGCGCCCAGCACAGTGACCGATGTAGATATGCGTGTCAGTGCCTTAAACCGTGCAAGTGAGACATTTTTAAATACAATCAATGTATGGCAAGACATACCTGGGGCCCGCAAAAGTGCGTATAACAAAATGCGTATTTGGGACGGGGTAGGCACCGGCCATATTCAATTTGATGCGGTAGAATTAGCCGAAGAACATCTGGGCCACATTGTCGAAAACCGAGTGACCGCTCAGGCACTTATGCACACGCTGCAACAAGCCAGTAATATTCAATTATTCGCCCCACAAACCGTTAACAAGATTGAAAACCTAGAGTACGGCGATAACCGTTATGCAATTGAACTTGAAAACGGCCAAATGTTATCAACGCCATTAATCGTAGCGGCCGATGGCGCTCGTTCTTTTGTACGCACTTGGGCCGAATTTGACATGCGCGAATGGGATTATCAGCATCACGGTTTAGTGTGCACCGTGCAAACCGAACAGGCCCATCAACAATGCTGCTGGCAACGTTTCACCGAAAATGGCGTGTTGGCATTTTTACCCCTAACTCATGATCACCTATGTAGCATCGTCTGGTCGTGCCCAGAAACGCAAGCGCAAAAATTACTGGCCATGGATGACGAATCATTTCAGCAAGCTTTAGAGGCAGCCTTTGAAGGAAGGTTGGGTAAAATAGTTGCCTGCGGATCTCGGGCCGCCATTCCTTTACGCCAGCGACATGCAAAAAAATATGTTAAGGATGGCATCGTGTTAGTGGGTGACGCCGCGCACACCATTCATCCGTTAGCCGGACAAGGGGTAAATTTAGGATTGATGGATGCCTATGTATTAAGCGATGAAATCAAACAAGGTTTAGCCCGTGGATTACCCGCTCACGAGTCACAATTGCTGGCGCGCTATGAGCGTCGGCGCATGCCTGAAAACTTAAGCATGATGGCCACCATGGAATCCTTTAAGCGTTTATTTGCGCAACAAACACCGGCCCTTCGATGGCTTAGAAACTGGGGTATGAACAAAGTGAACAAATTAGGGTTTGTGAAACAGCATTTAGCCATGCAGGCCATGGGGATTGAACGCCGTATCCGCAAGTAAATGATGAGGTGAGCGTGTGCTTCGATAAATTATGTAATTAAGTGCAGGCGTTAAATTAGGTTAGCCCATAATTGTTTGGGCTGATGCCCATCTCAGAAAAACTCTCTTTCAGCGCTTCTAAATCGTAATCGTTTAATCCTAAATATTCTAACACCATCTGGCCTATGTCTTGCCATTCAAAGTCTTCAGTTTGGCGCCCTAATATTTGATAACTGCCACAAATATGTTCGGCTAACTTTAATATGCAGGTGAGAGTGGTTTTATCATTTTC
>MAAB01007629.1_pt1 | contig 13723 bp, 13 predicted proteins | sample 1115991 | NCBI WGS metagenome assembly MAAB01 (sample SAMN04961124, study PRJNA320927) | seawater metagenome | isolation source: sample BD02T18 sea water enriched with oil for 18 days | place: USA:Gulf of Mexico | collected 2013-07-27
AACTTACCTGTGAGTAGCAGTCCCCAAGAGGAGGCATTCACAAACATTGATTCTGAATTTCCAAGGTGAGAACTCCAGTCGCCATCTGCTAATTTGTCACGAATTAGGCTGTCAGCTGTTAGTTTATCAGGCACCCTAAGTAAAGCTTCAGCCAAACACATCAACACCACACCTTCATCAGAAGAAAGGGAAAACTCATTTAATAGCGCGTCGACACCACCTTTACCTACTTGGTCTTGACGAATGTTAACCACCAGTTGTCTGGCAAATTCCCAAGCACGTGATTTTGCAGCAACGCTTATTTCAGCAAGCGGTAATAACTTGGCCAAAAGATCGTTTTCGTTAGCGCGATAATGGTTGCGAATGGTTTGACGGGTATTGTTTTCTGTAAGTAAAGAGCCATTAAAAAGCATAAAATCACCTGTAGTGCTGTTATACCAAGTTGATTAAACTTATTCCCCCCCTCAGAGCTTGTCAGGGAAGTCATTACTTTCCTGACAAGCTCCCAAGGACGAGTTTAAAAGGCTTATATGCTGTGTTATTGATTTTAACAATGGAATAACCATTCTTTGTAATCAATGCCTTGCCTCTAAGCCTTTTAATTCTCGCTGAGTGGGAAATAACTTAATCAAATTGGTATTAGGTCTATTGACCTGTTTTGTAGATTATTATGGTAGCGAATTTTATAGATAAAGCAGCAGAATGTGTTTGCGAAATTTGAAGATTTGCAGAATAATCTACTGGATAATGTTAATTTTGCCATAAAAGGTTCTGAATTATGACTTCTGATAAATTGCGCACTTTAGATCGTATTGATTTAACTATTTTGAGTACTTTGCAAAAAGATGGCCGAATTTCGAATACCGACTTAGCCAAAAAAGTGAATTTAAGTGCCAGTCCTTGTTTAGAACGGGTCCGACGCTTAGAAAATGACGGCTATATAGAACGCTATGGTGCATTCCTCAATGCCAGCAAACTTAAATATGGCATGTCGGCGTTTATCCAGATCACTTTAGATAGAACAACCGGTGATGTCTTTAACCATTTTCGAGAAGAAGTGGTGAAAATAAAAGAAGTGGCAGAGTGTCATATGGTGGCGGGCGGTTTCGATTATTTATTGAAATTGCGTTTTGAGGACATGGATGCCTACCGAGAAGTATTGGGTAAGTTGGTGGAATTACCGGCGGTTTCACAAACTCATACTTATGTGGTGATGGATCATGTTAAAGAAGATTTAGGCGTGCCAATTAGCGGTTAATGTTAATCTCTGGTTAATGACTTGTTTTAAAGATGTTGTATTTTTATTCATATAAAACAATAGTATATATTTAGTTGTAATTTTATATCTTCCCTACTAATGTCAATGTCAACGCAAACGAAATAGGACATTTGTTATGGGTAAATTGAGTATGGTTTTGTTGTTTATCGGATTTAATAGTTTGATTATCTCCGGTGACGTGCAAGCAAATAGTAAGTTGGGCACGCCAGATATTGATGATATTGAGTACCCAGATGAAGAGCCACCGAGTCAAGCGGAAATCGAACTAGGTAAAGTGTTGTTCTTTGATACCCGTCTATCATCTAACCAAAAGCAATCATGTGCATCTTGTCATAACCCAGACTTAGGTTTTAGTGACGGCTTAAAAACCAGTTTAGGCACTATGGGCAAAGCGGTGTCTAGAAATACCCCCCATATCTATAACTTGGCTTGGTCTTCAACATTATTCTGGGACGGACGTGCCGCTTCGTTAGAAGAACAAGCGTTAGGACCGATCGCTGCAGCAGGTGAGATGAACTTACCACTGGATCAGCTTGTACCACGTCTCGAAAAAGTTTCTTTTTATAATCTTGAATTTAATAAAGTCTTTGGCAAAAGTGGCATTAATTTAGAGAATATTGCTAAAGCCATCGCAGCTTTTGAACGATCTATTGTCAGTGATAACTCTGCTTATGATAAATATATTGCCGGTGATAAAGCGGCGATGAGCCCTGCAGCAATAAGAGGTTTATCATTATTTGAAGGTAAAGCGAATTGTGCGAATTGCCATGATGGTCCTAATTTCACTGATGATAGCTTTCATAATATTGGGGTAAGTTCAGTTGAGGTAGATAATGGTCGTGCAAATATTGCCAAATCTGCTGAATTAGCTGGTGCATTTAAAACCCCAGGTTTACGAAATGCGATATTTACAGCCCCTTACATGCACGATGGTTCTGAAGCCTCACTTGAAGACGTTATTAAATATTATAACAACGGCGGAAAACATAAAGAATCTTTGAGTAAGTTGATTAAACCTTTACACCTAAATGATGTTGAAGTTGCCGACTTAGTTGCTTTCCTTGGTGCTTTAACCGATCCAGTGACTGTAGAAAGACCGCAGATCCCTTAAATTTTAAAGCCCCGTATTACCCTTTTAAAATAGAGTGAGAATAAAGTGAAAAAAATTATCGTCATGATTTTTATAGCGTATTTGCTATCACCATTAGTATCGGCTGACGTTTTAGTCGGTAAAATTAACTTCGATAAAAGGCCTGCTAAAGCAGGGGTTATTTATGAAGTGAAGCATAACTATCAAACCGTAAATAGTGCTATTAATCAGCAATCTAAACAATTTACTGAAATGATTGGTGTATCGTCTCATCAAGGAAAATTGTCATTACTCAATAATGATGAATTTGAGCATAATATTTTTGCTAATGACATCAAACAAAACATTCAATTTGATGTCGGTTTGATGTCTCCAGGCAGTAAACAAGAAATTGTTGCCGATTGGCAAACCAATACCGTAGTGCGCATAGGATGTAAAATACACCCTAAAATGAGGAGTTATATCGCCAATATTCCCAGTGATAACTACGCCAGTTTCGAATTTGATAAAAAGCAACAGAGTACACCGTTTGAATTAAACGAAATCGCGGGTGATTCAAATCAATTTATTTTATTACTTGCCGGTATGGACAATACTGAAGTGACTATTGCCAAAGGTGAAACTAAAACTATTGATATTTTGAGAAAAGGTCAGAAAAAAGGCTCAATTAATTTAACGCGATCTTAGAATATTATGAATAAACCAAAACTTTTAATACTGTCTATTGTTCTGTTTTCCACTGTGTTGCTTAGCAGTCGATTGCTCTGGGCCGATATGCCGCCGTATCAGCAAACGGAATTTAAAATTCCTGAGTCTTATCAAGATAATATTAAGGGTTATCCCAGTAGTTGGCGGCGACTTTCTGGCTATGAATATTCAGCCTTACATTGGGATCAATTTGTCGTGGTATATACCAATAATGGTGGTGATATTTACGCTAACAATCATTTTGAATTTATGCGAATTTATGAAGAAGACTTAGATTACGAAGAGGGTGAAGCTTCATATAAAGACTATGCTGTCGGGACGATTCTTTTGAAAGAAAGTTTTTTAAGTCAAAACTCCCGCCCCGGTTTATCATTATTGCTTTCAGGGATGATAAAAAGAGAGAAAGGTTACGATTCAGCATTTGGCGATTGGGAATATTTCCAATCTAAAAAGAATGGTGAAATTATCGTCAGCGGTAATTCAAAAGATGCAGAGATACAAACAATGTGCATTGGTTGTCACAGTAATATCCAAGATAAAGATTTTGTTTTTGCGACCCATTATTCACTAAGTCCACGGTAGGATCATGTTTCTAAATAAATTCAGTATTATGCAAAAGCTAACCTTTGGTTTTGGCATACTCATTGCCGCGTTAGTTTTATTGGCCGCGATTTCTTACACAGGTTTAAAATCGACCCAAGATGAAATAACCCCGATATTTGAAGAACTTCATCCGCAACTCATTAAGTCAAAGGAGTTAGTAAGTAAGGTTAATCAAGCAGCGAGTGCACTAGGTTACTATTTGTTAAGCCAAGGAGATGCCGAAAAATCACAATATTTGGCAGCCATTGAGCAAAGCAATCAATTATTATTACAATTGAAAAATTCAGCACAAAAAAGTGGTAATGGTCAGGTCATTAAATCCGTAGAAAATTTAGAAAAACAAGTGAAAGTACTTGCGGATTTTAAACAGCAAATGTTTGATTTAGCGCAAAGCAATGAGGAGAATTTACCGGCATTTAAAATCGCGAAGCAACATTTAGAAGTGATTGGCTTACGAGTCGTGCAGTTAACACAAGATGTTGTTTATGGCTTTGAAGATGAGCAAGCTCAAGCATTGGTTAGTACTGCCAATGAATTGCGGTACAACTGGGCAATGTTGATGAGTGAAGTACGTTCGTACATTGCCTTTCGTGAACCTAGCACCATTGAACAAATTGAATTATTTAAACAAGGTACACAGCAAAATATCGCCTCAATTTTAGCAGAAGAAGACGAACTCAGTGATGAGCAATTTGAAGCGTTAGAAGAAATTAATGAACACTTGCCAGACTATTTCCAATTTTGGCAACAAGCTTACCAAGTACATAGTAGTGATGGTTGGCGTCGTGATGCGTATTTGATCCGTAATGAATATGGACAAGCGCTAGCGAGCGTCAGTGAGGAAGCGGATAAATTAACCCAATTGATGCAGTTGAAAGTTGATCAATCTAAAGACGACTTCCAGAAAAGTGTTAATAATACCTTGTCACTTTCTTTGATTATCGTTATCACCTTTACGGTATTAGGCGGTGTGATTGCTCTTGTCACGGTAAAATCCATTATATTACCTATTCAACGGTTGACTCATATCATAGGTAAGTTATCTCAAGGTAAAGCTGACTTAACACAGCGCGTTAAAGTAAATTCAAACGATGAATTAGCCGAACTTAGTCGCCGCTTTAACAAAGTGCTAGACAAACTCGACGTGATGTTTAGAGATATATTAATGATTTCGAAAACGGTAGTTGATAAACAACAATTGGTGCAGGAAAAGTTGTATGAATTGAGGAACGATGCAGAAAGTAGTTTTAATTTCTCTAATGCAACTTTAGAAGCAGCAAAAGACTCTCATAAAATGAGCGACAGTATTGCCAGTGAAACTTTAGCGGTGACGGATGCAATTCTCCATGCCCAAAATCAAGCTTCTATCGGGGTCAATAATATAGATCAGTCACATAGTTATACGCAAAATTTGAAAACTGATATGTTGAGTGTCACGGGTGAAGTTCATGCTATCAATGCATCGAGTCAACAGATGTTAGGCTTAATTAATAATATTAAAAAAATTGCCGATCAAACCAACTTACTGGCACTTAACGCCGCAATTGAAGCAGCTCGTGCAGGGGAGTCGGGTCGAGGTTTTGCTGTAGTGGCCGATGAAGTTAGAAATTTAGCGGCGCAAACACAAAGTACAGCGGTTGATATTTCTACTCGATTAGATAAAAATCATCAACAAACTAATGTATTGGTTTCAAGGTTTGAAAATTTATCTGAAGTCAGTGCTCATGTAGAGGAATACATTCAAACAACAAAATCGGCAATCGATACCCTTGGCCATGATTTCGAAAATATTAACCTCGCCACAAGTAGTATTTCGGTATCTTCCCAACTACAAATTGGAAAAAGTAATCAAGTTCAGGAGATTGGCTCAGATTTAGCGATGGTCTGTACCAATACCGTTAGTCATTTAGATAATATTAGTTTTGAAATGAACGAGCTTTCTGAGCAGTCAAGTTTGCTTGAAGAGCAAGTGAAGCAATTCAAATAGTTTTCCTGATGGGTATAAAGGGAAAAGCGATTAGTGGCTATTTATCCACGATAGGTTTACTGGCTATTCTGAAAGTGCATCTATATAGTGGCTAGTATAAATAGAGAATAAAAAATATTTTAATAATAGCTAAAGAGATTTCCATGAAACTTAAATTAATTACTTCGGCAAGTTTATTTTCACTTGCTGTGTTGACCGGCTGTGGTCAACAAGAGACAAATAGCGAAAGCGTTGTTGCTGCCCAAGCTGAACAGGTAAATGCTGAACGCATTAAAGCTCATGTCGAGTTCTTAGCAGATGACACCTTGAAAGGTCGAGATACAGGTAGTGAAGGTTATCAAATTGCCGCAAATTACGTTAAATCAAATTTTAAACAGCTTGGTTTATCACCACAAGGTGAGCATGGAACTTATGAACAATTAGTGACATTTCGTCGAGCCTTCTTAGAAGATAACAGTGCTCAAATGAGCATTGAAAATGAAGAAGGTACGGTTGAGCTAAAATTTAAAGACGAATTTATTATGTCAGGTTCATCTATTGAAACTGACTCTATGGTAGAAGCAGAAACCATCTTTGTTGGTTATGGTGTTGTTTCACCTGAGTTTAATTACGATGATTACCAAGGTCTTGATGTAACAGGAAAGATAGTTGTTGTATTAACGGGACGACCTGATGATTTACCTTCAGAAGAAGGTGCTCATATAGGTTCAGGTCGTGAAAAAATTCGCCATGCAGCAGAGCGAGGCGCAGTAGGTTTTGTTACCGTTCATACTCCTAAACGAGATAAGGTAAGAGCTTTTTCTGTGTCTGCAAAATATGCCGGTACCCCACGACTAAGCTGGGTTGATAAAGACGGACAGCCTTTTGGTAAATACCCAGAAATTAAAGGTGGTGCTTATGTTCATCATGAACATGCTGCAGCATTATTTCATGGTTCTGAGCGTAGCTTAGCTGATGTTTTTGCTGATGATAGTGATAACAAAGCGATTAAAGGTTTTGCTTTAAATACGAAGGTGACGTTAGCTAATAAGTCTCGTCATGAAGAAATCACCAGCCCAAATTTAGTGGCGACATTGGAAGGTAGTGATCCGACGTTAAAAAATGAGTATGTAGTATTCAGTGCACATTTAGATCATATCGGTGTTAGCAAACATGATGACGAACATGAAGAAGGTGAAGTTGTTGATAGAATTAATAATGGTGCACTAGATAATGCTTCAGGTGTTGCTATTTTATTAGAAACGGCTCGTTTGTTAGCATCTCAACCTGAAGCGCCAAAACGCTCTATTTTATTTGTTGTGGTAACAGGTGAAGAAAAAGGTTTATTAGGCTCTAGTTACTTCGCCAATAACCCAACGGTACCTTCGATGCAAATGGTGGCAAACGTGAACTTAGATATGCCACTTATCTTATATCCATTTGCCGATGTTATAGCCTTTGGTTCAACACATTCGAGCTTAGGTGGAATTGTTGAATCTGCGGCAAAGAAAATTGATATCAGCTTAAGTCCTGACCCTATGCCAGAACAAGCATTATTCACTCGTAGCGATCATTACAATTTTGTAAAAGCGGGTATTCCGTCGGTATTTCTAATGACAGGCTTTAAATCTAAAGACCCTGAAATTGATGGTGGTAAAATGTTTGGTGACTTCTTGAAAAATCATTACCATCAACACAGTGACCAAATCGATTTACCGATTCGTTGGGATGCAGCAGCAAGCTTTGCTGAAGTAAATATGATGATTGGTTTAGAAATCGCGAACGGTGAAAACCGTCCAACATGGAATGAAGGTGACTTCTTTGGCAAAATTTTTGCCCAGTAAATTGAATCCTTAATTCAAACTATTAAATGCGCGATATGAAAATATCGCGCATTTTTGTTTTCAGAGGTATAACAACAAGCTACACTCGAATAATACAATGACTTGGATACTCTCTATATGAATGCTCATGAATATGCGATTCAAGCAAATGGCTCTTTTGCCCTTCCTGATGCTTGCTTTAAAATAAAATCGTTAATGGAAGATGAAAGTTCTACCATTGAGGACTTTGCTAATGTGATTAGTATCGACCCTTCAATGACCTCACGATTACTACAAATTGCCAATAGCGCGATATATAGCTTTCCTGGTGAAATCAGTACCATTTCTAGGGCGATCACCATCATAGGTACACAGGCGATTTATAATATGATGCTGGTGGATGTTGCCGCAACAGCCTTTAAGCACTTTTCTAATCAAGCTATTGATCTTAAACGTTTTTGGCGAATGAGTGTTTTTTGTGGTTTGGCGACAAAAAATTTAGCAATTAAGTCAGGTATTCGAGATATAGAACGGTTATTTGTTGCCGGACTATTACAAAACTTTGGTGAACTGTTAGTGGCTAAAATTAGTCCTGAGATAGCTGGCCAATGTGAAAAGTATTCCCCAGAAAATTTGCCTTGGCAAGTTCAGAAAGAACATTTAGGTTATACCTATACTGATATTTCAGCAGAGTTATTAAAAATTTGGCAAATTCCTGAAAAAATCATTTTACCGATCCGACATTATAATGAAGCACATACCATTCAAATAAACAAAGACGTTAAAGTATTATACCTTGCCTCAAGATTAGCACTCGTCGACTCACATCCTGATTTGTTTAATTATGATGATACTGTTGATGAATCATTATGTCAGAGTTTAGCGATTTCCACTGAAGATCTAAATGAGGCGGCGGAATTTGCAAGTCATGAGGCTGAGAATATCCTGCAGATCATGAATGCAAAATTATTCACCAAATAAGAGAATGAATTTAAGTTAATTTATTGGTTTAACAAAGTTTTTATTTTTTCTCTAAAGTTAGTGGATGGATTTTTGTACGCTACGTTTACGTAAAGGTAAAGATTTAAAGGAGACATTGCTTTAAATCCTTGGTAGCATCGGGCATCAAAAAAAAAGGACTGTTATTAATTTGTTTAATAAATAGTCCAAATAAAATACAAAGTATTATAAGAAGGCCTTCATGACCGCAAATAGAGAACATTTTAGCTCCAAAATAGGGTTTATTTTAGCCGCAGCAGGATCGGCTGTTGGTATCGGTAATCTCGTTGGCTTTCCTGTCAATGCCGCAAAAAATGGCGGTGGTGCATTTTTATTAATCTACGCATTGTTTGTATTCTTCATCTGCCTACCGGTGATGATTGCTGAAATGGCCGTTGGCCGTAAAACACAAAAAGAACCTGTCGGCGCCTATAAAACGTTAAGTGGTGGTAATAAATTTTGGGGTGCTGCTGGCTTTCTTGGTGTATTAACACCTTTTATGATTGCAGTATTTTATATGGTGTTAACAGTGTGGTTATTTGGCTACATTGTAATGATTGCGACCGGTAACTTAGATTATTTAGCCACAGATGGCTTTGGTGACTTTATTACGAGCCCATATTTATTTCTCGCCATGGCAGTTGTTACCACTATAGTGAATTTTATCTTGGTTGCCGGTGTTAAAGACGGTATCGAAAAAGCGGCAAAAGTATTAATGCCTGCTTTATTAGTGATGCTCGTTTTAATGGTTATTTTTGTTTTAACTTTAGACAACGCGATGGCAGGGGTTAAGTTCTTTCTTATTCCTGATATTGCTAAATTAACGCCTAGCGTGGTTAACGGCGCGTTATCACAAGCGTTTTTCTCCTTGTCATTAGGTATGGGTATTTTAATTACTTATGGTTCTTATATTAATAATCAGACCAATATCGCTAATTCGGCTAAACTGGTTGCGATTACAGATACCGCGGTAGCGTTTACTGCTGGTTTAATGATTTTGCCGGCGGTGTTTTCATTTAATCCTGATATTAATCCTGCAGAACTAAGTGACAGTGGTGTATCGCTTATCTTTACTTTCTTGCCGAAAATATTTTTAGCTTTGCAGGGCACCTTAGGTTATGTGGGAGCTAGCATCATCGCGACCTTTTTCTTTATTCTGGTATTTTTTGCAGCGATAACCTCTTTAGTGTCAATAATGGAAGTACCGGTTTCTTATTTAGTTTTTGAACGTTGTAATACTCGTAAAAAAGCATTGAAAATCTTGATGATGACTGCAGGTGTATTAACTATTTTTGCAACACTTTCATTTGGTATGGTGGAGTTCTTTACTGAGTTTACTCACTATGCGGGTGGGGTGCGTTCATTCTTTGATGTTATCTACGATGTTTTTTACGATACTATCCTGCCATTGAATGGCTTTTTGCTGTGTATTTTTGTTAGCTACCGTTGGAAGAAACAGCAATTAAGTGAAGAGTTATCCGTTGGTAGTGATGGCTATAAAGGTAGTTGGGTAGAGAAATATGTTAACTTCTCACTGGGTACTTTTGTACCTGTGATCGTCTTTTTCATTTTTATTAATACCGTAGCGACTAAATTCTTTGCGGTAAGCTTATTTGGCTTTTAATTAGCTGATTAAGAAATCTTAAAAAGGCCGCACAATTTGTTATTATGCGGCTTTCTTATTTTATGTACAGGATGTACGGTATATCGCGGGTTCATGGTCGCTCTTAGGCATCCTGCCTCCGCGATATTAGTGCATCCATGCACGTCGATGAATAGGAGCGTGTAAGACTCGTTATGATTGAACACATAAAACACCATTTAAGCACTGCTGACTTAACACAGTGCCAACGACTTTTTCATGGCAGAGGCCATGCTTATCCGCAACTATCACATGTGAATGTTGATTGGTTAGCACCTGTGGTGTTAATTACGCTTTATCAGGCTGTTGAGCAACAATGGTTGGATAATTTAATTGCGCCTTTAAAAGATTTGTTAACTGACAGCCGGTCTATTCAAGTTCAACATCGTTATCAAAAATATGCTCCCATTGAAGTGCTATGGGGTGAAGCTATTGAGCATACTATTGTTGAAGAACATGGATTAAATTTTCATATTCAATTAGGTAAGTCACAAAACCTTGGTTTATTTCTTGATATTGCCAATGGTCGAAAGTGGCTGCATGAACATGCCGAAAATAAAAAAGTCTTAAATCTATTTGCTTATACTTGTGCGTTTTCTATTGCTGCTATTGCCGGTGGTGCTACACAAGTGGTGAATATTGATATGGCAAAGGCTGCGCTATCTAAAGGGCGTGATAACCATAAACTTAATCAGCAAGACTTAAAGAAAGTAAAATTTGAAGGTGTCGATATCTTTAAATCCTATGGTCGCCTGAAAAAATATGGCCCTTACGATATTTTAGTCTGTGATCCGCCATCTTTTCAAAAAGGTAGTGTTGATATTCAGCGTGACTATAAAAAAATCATCAAACGATTACCACTGTTTATGGCAAATGGCGCGGATGTCTTATTGTGTTTAAACTCCCCTGATTTAGATGAAGACTTTTTATTAGCTGAAGTTGAAAGGGAATGTCCTGCGTGTGTTTTTCAGGAAAAAATAGCCAATCCAGAAGTTTTTGTTGAGGCAGAACAGGGCAAGGGATTGAAGGTTTTACGTTTTAAATATTTACCTTAACTTAACCAAGCAAGCTGACTGATTCAGGTTGCTTGGTCTTGCTCATGATTAATTAATGATGACACGTGCCGCCAATAAGATGAGAAAGCTGCCGGTAATTTTGTCGATGATATGACTGTTGGCTTTGAGTTTCTCTAATATTGGGCCTCGTGAAAACATAAAGGCGACAATAATATACCAAAGCATATCGATGATACCCACGGTTGAAACCATAATGACCTTTTGCTCGGTACTGGCATTTGCATCAACAAATTGGCTGAATAACGCTAAGAAAAATATTGCCAGTTTAGGGTTCAAAAAAGCAATTAAAAAGCCGTCACGCCAACCATTAATTGATTGTTTATTTATTTGATCTTCAGATTCATCTAAAGCGATACTCTGCTTCTTACTCATTAAAGCTTTGATACCAAGATAAACCAAAAACGCTGCACCAGCATATTGAATAAAGCTGAATAAAATAGGTGATTGCACAATAACAACACCTATACCTAATGCTGTTAATGCAGCATATAAGGCTACACCGGCACCGTGGCTGATTGCGGTGGCATAACCTTGTTTAGAGCCGCCAAATAAAGTATTTTTAACAACAACGGCAAGGCTTGGCCCTGGAGATAATGCTCCCATCACACAAATCAATGCTAACGATAACCACAAATGAAATTCCATTAAGCTTCCTATTTTCTAATGCGTATAAAACTAGCGAATCTTGGCACACCTCGCTGAGTTTTACCAATAAACTTATAAGTAATAGTGCTGCCAATTGGTGGCGGATGTTTACGCTGTTGATCACTAAAACCGCTACCAATTTTGAACTGTATACCAGAGTCAGTTACAACCAGTATTGAACCAAGCATGGTTTTATATTTCCCTTTCCCAGTGATGTGTTTGATGACAATTGCTTCAGCGTCAGCATATTTTTTTAGTTTCATTAATGACTTATTGCGACCTGACTTGTAAAAGGAGTCTTGGTGGTGAAGCATTAGTCCTTCTCCCTTTGCTTTAACTACTTTATCTAACCATTTATAGAGAGAATCTTGGGTATTAACCCGTTGTTGCCGAACAGGTTTTAAATAAGGCGATGAGACGGTGGATAGAAGTTCATTCATGGCCATTATACGCTCAGAAAAATTACCAATATTTTTTGGTAGGTCAAAAACCATTAGCGTTAATTTTTTCCAACAATGAGGGTTTATGGTTTTTCGTTGAATACAAGAAACGATGTTTTGAAAATCACTACGTTTACTCCAAAGCTCTCCCTCTAAAGGAGTCATTGGCCAGTCTTGGGTAAACCATTTTGGTGCATTAATCAGGTTTCCTTGTCGGGTATAAAGTTGTTTCCCGTCCCAATAACCTCGTATGCCATCAAGCTTTTCACTGACCCAGTAGTCGCTAACTTGATAGTTTTGAATAGCATTAATGCCATGTTGTAACGGCAATTCTTTGCATTGTATTAATGCACGGAATAAGGAGAGTTGTATTAAACAAAGTAGTTTGTATAACATAGCGTGAACATCCTTGTTCAGTGTGTGGTTAGATAATACCATTAGCACGAGTATAGGCTGGAAAAACGTATTTAAAAATGTACTACACTTATTAGCACAATAAGGATATTGGTAGAGGTGTAGGATGCACAGTAGAATTTGGTTAATTATTTCAATTATGTTGTTTTCAAATCATTGTTTAGCAGGTAAAAAACAATGCCTGCCGTATCTTGAGAAACTCCGCAATGTTCAATCACAACAAAAAGTAGGGCATACCGCTAAACGTGGCAGAAGTTTAGACAAAAAAGAAGCCAAAGCACGTGATACATGGTGGAAATGCGCACAGGGTAAACTACCCAAAAAGATCAGTAAAAAAAATAAAAATAAAAATAAAAATAACCCTAAGGTTTCAGTAAAACAATATACTCCGTTCAAAGCTAATCCTAAGAAGTCCTTTACCAACAAAGTAGTGATCAAAGGGAAGTATCAAGGACAACAACAGCAAGACTGGCTAAAATATTATCAAAAGCCCGATAAATGCAAAAAGGTGAAGACTACTCAACAATTTGCTTTTTGTATTGAAGATCAATCTCAGCAACAGATGAAATTTGAACAGCAATGGAGAAAGGCAAGTTAATTATGAAGATTGACAACTTTATGGTGTTTTTGACGAATTGAGTTTGGTTCTTTCTTCTTTTCTTGTTGATTAATAAGGACTTTACTTTATGGTTAGATATTTGCTTATTCTAGATTCATTCTAATAGTAAACAAGAGACATTTATGTTGATTAAGATGAAAAATATAGCATTGACAGGAATCGGTTTTGCTTTAGTTGCACTTGGTTTGTTATTTATTCTCTTGCCGGGGCCGGCGATCATTTTTCTGCCATTGGGATTAGCTGTACTTAGTTTGCAATATGAGTGGGCAAAAGTTGGGTTAAAACGTTGTCAGAGAATGATGAGAAAAAGTGCAGTAAGGCTTGATAAAATGTGGCTAAAGTTTAAATATCGACAAAAGTAGTCATTTAATTAGCTTGAATTTTAGCGTGTTGGTTAAAACACGCTAAATCTAAACTAA
>MAAB01041493.1_pt1 | contig 13675 bp, 15 predicted proteins | sample 1115991 | NCBI WGS metagenome assembly MAAB01 (sample SAMN04961124, study PRJNA320927) | seawater metagenome | isolation source: sample BD02T18 sea water enriched with oil for 18 days | place: USA:Gulf of Mexico | collected 2013-07-27
TTACCCGGTGGCTCATTCATTTGACCGTAAACCAACGATACTTTATCGATAACGTTTGAATCTGTCATTTCATGATAGAAATCGTTACCTTCACGAGTACGCTCACCTACACCAGCGAATACTGAGAAACCGTCATGCTCGATAGCGATGTTACGGATAAGCTCCATCATGTTGACAGTCTTACCTACACCAGCACCACCAAATAGACCCACTTTACCACCCTTAGCAAACGGGCAGATTAAGTCGATAACCTTGATGCCTGACTCAAGTAACTCATTACTTGCAGCTAATTCGTCAAAGCTAGGCGCTTTACGGTGAATCGACATTTTAACTTCTTCGCCGATAGGACCTTTTTCATCAATTGGGTTACCCAATACGTCCATGATGCGACCCAGTGTTTTTTGACCTACTGGTACTTGAATTGGTGCGCCTGTGTTTGAAACAGCTGAGTCACGTTTAAGACCATCTGTTACACCCATAGCAATCGCACGAACAACACCATCACCTAGTTGTTGTTGTACTTCAAGCGTCAAGCCAGCATCTTCTACTGTCAGCGCATCATATATTTTTGGCAGGCTGTCACGTGGAAACTCCACATCGACTACCGCACCGATAATTTGTACAATCTTTCCAGAGCTCATCTTGCTTCCTCTTTCAATACGTTTGGGCTTGCACCCTATTATTTACTTTATACCGCAGCGGCGCCGGCAACAATCTCGGAAATCTCTTGCGTGATTGCCGCTTGCCTTGCCTTGTTGTAAACCAATTGCAGGTCATCAATAAGGTCACCCGCATTATCTGACGCACTTTTCATTGCCACCATTCTTGAGGCTTGCTCGCACGCGATATTTTCAACAACACCTTGATATACCAACGACTCAATATATCTAACCAATAGGTTATCTAAAACATCTTTTGCATCAGGTTCATAGATATAATCCCAGTGATGAGATAATTCTTCACTTGGTGCTTCAGGCTTAGCAGGTAATAGCTGTAGGATCTTATTTTCTTGAGTCATTGTGTTAACAAACTCATTGAATACTAAGTACAAACTATCAATACTGCCATCTTCATAGGCATCCAACATGATTTTCACAGCACCCACTAATTCATGTGGGCGAGGCGCATCACCAAGTTGTACTGTCTGCCCTTTATGGTTAATAGGTAACCGGCTAAAAAAGCCAGAGGCTTTTTGACCGATAGTACAAACATCAACTTCTAAACCTTTATCAGATTTATCTTTGATGTCATTAAGTACAGTTTTGAACAAGTTATTGTTCAAACCACCACATAAACCACGATCAGACGAAACAACAATGTAACCAACACGTTTCTCTTCTGCTCGATCCTGCAAATACACATGTTTGTATTCTGGATGAGCAAAAGCCAAATGTTGAATTACATTGTGAATCTTGTCTGAATAAGGACGAGTAGCTGCCATGCGTTCTTGAGCCTTACGCATTTTACTCGCAGCGACCATCTCCATTGCACGCGTGATTTTCTGCGTGTTTTTGATGCTCGCTATCTGAGTCCGTATCTCTTTGCCGCTAGCCATTACTTACTCTCCGCTTACCAACTACCTGTTTTTTTGAAATCTTCAATTGCAGAGCGAATACCGCCTGAAATATCAGCATCAAAGCCACCGGTTTCGTTAATTTTAGCCATCAAGTCAGCATGCTTAGACTTCATGTTCGATAATAGTGAAGCTTCGAAAGAACCTACTTTCTCAACTTCTACATCATCAAGGAAACCTTCATTCGCTGCGAATAATGACACACCCATTTCAGCAATTGATAATGGCTGATATTGTGGTTGCTTCATTAATTCAGTAACACGTTGGCCACGTTGAATTTGCTTACGTGTTGTTTCATCAAGATCAGAAGCAAATTGAGCAAACGCTGCTAATTCACGATACTGAGCCAAATCAAGACGCGTACCACCACCCAACTTCTTAACGATCTTAGTTTGAGCTGCACCACCAACACGTGATACTGATAAACCAGCGTTAATCGCAGGGCGAATACCAGCGTTAAACAAATCAGTTTCTAAGAAGATCTGACCATCTGTAATCGAAATTACGTTAGTTGGTACGAATGCAGAAACGTCACCAGCTTGTGTTTCAATGATTGGCAATGCAGTTAATGAACCTGTTTTACCTTTCACTTTACCGTTAGTCATTTTTTCTACGTAATCGGCATTAACACGTGAAGCACGTTCTAATAAACGAGAATGGATGTAGAAAACATCACCAGGGTAAGCTTCACGACCCGGTGGACGACGTAACAATAATGATACTTGACGGTAAGCCCAAGCTTGCTTGGTCAAATCATCATATACAATCAGTGCATCTTCACCTTTATCACGGAAGTATTCACCCATAGAACAACCAGCATATGGTGCGATGAATTGTAATGCAGCAGAATCAGATGCAGCAGCTGCAACGATTGTGGTGTATTCCAACGCGCCATGCTCTTCTAATTTACGAACTACGTTCGCAATAGATGATGCTTTTTGACCAATCGCCACATAGATACATTTAACACCGGTATCTTTTTGGTTAATGATTGCATCAATAGCAATAGCTGTTTTACCTGTTTGGCGATCACCGATGATTAACTCACGCTGGCCACGGCCAACAGGAATCATCGCATCGATTGATTTCAAACCAGTTTGCAGTGGTTGATCAACAGATTTACGAGCGATTACGCCTGGCGCAACCTTCTCAATCGGTGCTGAACCTTCTGCTGTGATTTCGCCTTTACCGTCAAGTGGGTTACCTAATGAATCGACTACACGACCCAATAAAGCTTCACCAACAGGTACTTCTAAAATACGACCTGTACACTTAACGCTATCGCCTTCTGAGATGTGCTGGTATGGACCTAATACCACCGCACCTACTGAGTCGCGCTCAAGGTTTAAAGCCATACCAAATGTATTACCTGGGAATTCAAGCATTTCCCCTGCCATTACATCGGCTAAGCCGTGAATACGAACGATACCATCAGTTACACCGACAACAGTACCTTCTGTACGTGCTTCAGTTGCCCCATCAAAGCTTTCAATACGCTTTTTGATTAGGTCACTGATTTCTGCTGAATTCAGTTGCATCTATGTTTCCTCTATGAACTAGCCGCTAAGAAATAGCGGTGGCTAGTCTATTCAGTTTACCCAAGGCAGATCCGTCAATAATCAGATCACCTGCACGAATAATCGCACCGCCTAACAAGCTGTCGTCGACATCTACATTCAATGTCACTGTTCTACCTAAGCGTTTTTTTAATGCCGCTGCGATATTATCTTGTTGTTCCGATGTCAATTCACGTGCCGATGTTACATCTGCAGTCATCACTTGTTCTGCTTCTTCGCGTAATTCTTCAAAAATTACTGCAATTTCGTCTAACAACTGTAGACGATTATTTTCCGCTAACAATGCTAAAAAGTTTTGAGCGTCACTTCCACTCAATAACTCTCCAGCAACATCAGCAAATACAGTGATAACTTGTTCATTGCTTACTGCTGGGCTAGTAATTATGGATTGCATTTTTGGGTCTGCTACACATTGCGATAATACCGCAAGCAAGTCAGACCATGCCTTCAACTCGTTTTTTTCATTAGCAATTGCAAATGCTGCAGTTGCATATGGTCGAGCGATGGTAATTGCTTCAGCCATCCTAAAAATCCCCTAGATCCGGCCAACCAATTCTTCTAACAAATCAGTATGAGCCTTGTCATCAATCTCACGGCTAAGAATTTTCGCCGCGCCAGCCAGTGCAACACCACCTACTAGTGACCGAAGCTCATCTTTAGCTCGATTAGCTTCTTGTTCAATTTCTGCTTTAGCAGAAGTCAAAATACGGTCACCTTCGACGTGCGCATTGTCTTTTGATTCATCAACAATTTCATTACCACGACGTTGCGCTTGAGAAATAATCTCATTAGCTTGCTCTTTCGCTTCGTGAATAACTTGTTGTGCACGTTTTTCGGCTAACTCTTGCTCATGTCTACCGCGTTCTGCTGCTGCTAGGCCATCCGCAATTTTCTTTTTGCGTTCTTCCAGTGCAGCCATAATCGGTGGCCAGACATACTTCATGCAAAAAGCAACGAATATCGCGAACGCTATCATTTGCCCAATAATGGTTGCATTAAGATTCATGTTTGTACCTCTATGTTTATTGCAAAATAGTCTTAAGTAACGTGACTATTCTTATGCAACTGCAAACAGAATGTACATTGCTAAACCTACAGCAATCATCGGTACAGCATCAACAAGACCCATAACGATAAAGAACTGTGTACGAAGCATAGGGATCAATTCAGGTTGACGCGCTGCACCTTCCAAAAAGCGACCGCCCAAAATACCGATACCAACTGCGGCACCTAATGCGCCTAAGCCCATCATTAACGCGCCTGCAATATATAGTAATGCTGATTCCATGTTTTTCTCCTACAAGATAAATTAAGGTAAAAATTTTATAACAATAATTCTAGTGATGTTCTTGATGCGCCATGTCTAAATATACAACGGTCAGGGTCATAAAAATAAATGCCTGCAACGTAATAATTAAGATATGGAAAATCGCCCAACCGACTTGCAATAAGCCACCTAAAGAAGCCATAACCGCTCCCGCGCTGAACATAATTGCAATTAGAATGAAAATCATCTCACCCGCATACATGTTGCCGAACAACCGTAATGCTAGTGAAATAGGTTTTGAGATTAGGTTGACGCCTTCCAAAAGGAAGTTAGCTGGAATAGCCCACTTACCGAACGGTTGTAACGTTAACTCACCGACAAAGCCGCCCAAACCTTTCATTTTAATACTGTAGAACAGTACTAAAGCAAATACACCAAACGCCATACCAAAGGTGACATTAGGATCAGTTGAAGGAACAACTTTGAAGAATACGGCATGAGGATCCATACCAAATACATTTGAACCGATAAACTTAGCGATTTCAGGTACTAAATCGATAGGTAATAAATCCATCAAGTTCATTAAGAACACCCACAAGAATATTGTGAATGCTAACGGTGCTACCAAAGCACTTCGACCAGAAAACGATCCTCGAACGCTGTCATTGATAAAATCAATCACCCATTCAGCAAAGTTCTGTGCGCCGCTTGGTACACCCGCTTCTACTTTTTTTGCAACACTGCGGAAAAACCACATTAATACTGCACCCAGCACAAGCGTCATCGCCATGCTGTCTACATTGATAGACCAGAAGCCCATATCTGCTGCTTGCTGAGCATCATGTGCCAAGCCCCACGAACCATCGTGATGCTGACCAAAGGTCAGGTTTTGCAGATGATGCCTGATATATTCTGAAGAAGTAATCGTTTCACTAGCCATTTTGTGGTCTCAAGCTCAATTCATGTTTCCAAATAACAAAGCAAACTGCGTCACAATAAATCCAGCCATCATTGGTAATGGCAATAAAGCCAAAACAGCAAATCCAACTGCAAACATCACGATGGTCAATAACCATCGCTCTATGACACACCTATATGCCTTGCCTAAATTCATACTCGCATTTGATTTGGCTTGCTTTGCTGCCGCAATCAAATGCCACCTTTGTAATAAGGTATTTGCAATGACAATCGAGCTACCAAAAAGGCTAGCGATTGCAGCACTTCCACCTTGCCACCAAAGGAAAAAAAAACTTACTAACACCAAAAAAACAAATTGCATTTTAATGAGATTATTTATTGGCTGAACTCTAAGTCTTCGGTCCATCCTAATCTCGCTGGATTATTAAGTATGTCTTAGTAAAACCCTGGCATTATATAGACCTAGCAATTAGCTGGTCAACGAAAATTATCGCATTTCAACACTAAGAGTATTCACTACTAACTAAACCACAAGCTGCGCTTAGTTAATACTTTCAACCTAAATCTTCCTTACCTGCACATCCACGAGCTTTAACTGCGTGCAGTCTAGGTCACTTTGCTGCAAAAAAGAACTCAATCATTCTAACTTCAAGCATAAGCATTACTTATAACTGATGCTAGCGGGATAGAATACGCTTCTCTGCGTATTTACTTCAATCTTTTTACTAATTTTTTAAGTTCATCGACATTGCTGTAATCAACGACCAATCTGCCTTTACCACTGGCACTATGTTTTACCGTATAACCTGAGCCCAACTTTTCCTTAATTAAATTCTGAATCGTATTAATTTCTTCCAGCACGGCTTCAGACGTTGTTGCTTTGTCGGATTCAGGCTTTAATAACCGTCTTATCAACTGCTCAGTTTCGCGCACTGACAAGCCTTTCTCGACAATATTATTGGCCACTAACGATTGCTGCTCACCTTCCAGCGCCAATAATGCGCGAGCATGACCCATTTCTAAATCACAGTTTTCAACTAAACGCTTCACGTCTTCATTTAGATTTCGTAATCGCAATAAATTAGATACCGCGGTACGGGAGCGGCCCACAGCTTCAGCTGCCTCCTGATGTGTCATCGAAAACTCTTCGCGCAAGCGATGTAATGCGTTTGCTTCTTCCAACGGATTTAAGTTTTCACGTTGAATATTTTCTATCAACGCCATTGCAATCGCACTGCGATCAGATACTTCACGTACCAAAGCAGGCACTACATCCAAACCCGCTAATTTTGATGCTCGCCAGCGGCGCTCACCGGCAATGATTTCATAATGCCCATCATTGATCGGTCGTACTACGATCGGCTGGATTAACCCTTGTGCTTTTATCGACGCCGCAAGTTCATCAAGCGATTCCTGTGACATATCAACACGCGGTTGATATTTGCCTGGTTGGATCAAATCTAACGGAAAATGTTGCAGGCTATCGTCTAAGCTTTTGTCATCCTGTTGTACATCGGTCAACAAGAGATCTAACCCTCTTCCTAAGCCTCTTTTTTTGATTGCCATCGGATTTATTTGCTCCGTTATCGCTAGTTATTTTTTTGCTGTTGACGTAAGAATTCACTGGCTAAGGCCATATAGGCTATCGAGCCTCGTGATGCACGATCATAATCGATGATCGGCATACCATGACTCGGTGCTTCAGCTAAACGTACATTCCGCGGTATTATCGAATGAAATACTTTCTTTGAAAAGTGGTTAATCAGTTGCCGAGACACTTGGTTGGCTAAATTATTTCGCGCATCAAACATCGTTCTTACCAATCCTGTTACTTCTAAGGTCGGATTAGCTCGCTGCTTAATACGTTCTATCGTTTTTAATAACGATGATAAACCTTCCAAGGCATAATATTCACATTGAATCGGAATAATCACCCCTTTTGATGCCACTAAAGCATTGACTGTCAGCATACTTAATGAAGGCGGACAATCAATCAAAATATAATCAAATTTGTCACGGGTAGATTCTAAAGCTAACCGCAACCGATGTTCACGCAACTTCACATCTAACAGTTGTACTTCAGCAGCGGTTAAATCTGAGTTAGTGGGCATAACGGAAAATGATAGATCTTCCGGTTTAACAATAGCATCAGCTGCTTTTGCTTGAGTCATTATGACATCATAACTACTGACTTCTATTGTTTCTTTGTCGACACCACAGCCAGTCGTAGCATTGCCTTGCGGATCAAGATCGATCAGTAGAACCTTTTTGCCATTTTCAGCCAATGATGCTGCTAAGTTAACGGTCGTGGTGGTTTTACCTACCCCGCCTTTTTGATTTGTAACCGAAAAAATACTTCCCATTCACTTAGCCTTTAACTTTCTTCAAGCGTACCAAGTGTCGTTGCCCATCACAGCCAGGAACATCAAGTGACACTATGTCTAACAAGCTAAAGCCACCTGTGACTGCTTGTAATTCCTCTTCAGGATAGACGCCTTTCATTAATACCAAACAGCCTGCATCATCGCAGTGTCGGCCCGCTAAATCAATAATGTCATCGATGGTTGAGAATGCACGTGCCGTTACCAGATCAAACTTAGCCAGCTCAGCCTCCTCAACGCGGGAATGAACTACCGTTATATTATCTAAATTCAACTCGGCTTTAGCTTGCTGTAAAAAGCGTGTTTTTTTTGAATTACTATCTAACAAGGTAATTGCCATTTCCGGCTTAATTATGGCTAGAGGTATGCCTGGTAAGCCAGCACCAGTACCTACATCTAACAAGGAATTACCCGTTAAATAAGGTTGAATAGCAAGGCTATCCAAAATATGGCGACTGACCATTTGTTCAGGCTCTCTTACTGAGGTCAAATTAAAACTTTTATTCCATTTGGCAAGCAGTTTCACATAGGCAATTAACTTTGCCAATTGCTCATCAGCTACGTCTAAATTCAGGGCAATACAACCCTGCTTTAATTGTTGCAACATCTTTTCCATTAACTTGCTTCGCCTTTTTTACCATTAGAATCACTTCGTTTTAAATGCACTAATAGTAATGAAATAGCGGCGGGGGTGACGCCTGAAATACGACCCGCTTGGCCCAAACTATTAGGTCTTGTTTGCTGTAGTTTTTCTCGAACTTCGTTGGATAAGCCACGTACCTCTTTATAATCTAAATCATCAGGCAAAACCGTAGTTTCATTACGCTTCAGGCGATCAATTTCATTCTGCTGACGGTTTATGTAGCCAGCATATTTGGTCTGAATCGTTACTTGTTCGGCAACATCATCAGCCACCTTATTATCTTCAGCTAATAAGGTTAATAAACCGTCGTAATCCACGTTGGGTCTACGCAACAGATCGAGCGCTGAACTTACTTTCTTTAAAGGTTCACCTAATACTTGCTCGGCAACGGCTTGATCGGTTTTTTCAGGGCTGAACTTGTATGCTTCCAAGCGCTCAGTTTCATTAGCAACCGCATTCCGTTTAGTCTCAAAAATTGACCAACGTTGATCATTAACAAGACCCAGCTCTCGACCTTTTGGCGTTAAACGCATATCAGCATTGTCTTCGCGCAACAATAAACGGTATTCAGCGCGGCTGGTAAACATCCGATACGGTTCACGTGTTCCGGAAGTAATCAAATCATCAATCATCACACCAATATAAGCTTCATCGCGACGCGGACACCATGGTTCCATCTCCCGAACTTGTAAGCCGGCATTTAAACCCGCGATTAAACCCTGTGCAGCAGCTTCTTCATAACCGGTAGTACCATTAATTTGGCCAGCAAAAAATAAGCCTTTCATATGTTTAGTTTCTAACCACGGATTTAAATCACGTGGGTCAAAATAATCGTATTCAATTGCATAACCAGGACGGGTGATATGAGCATTTTCTAAGCCTTTCATCGAACGCACGATTTGATATTGCACATCAAACGGTAAGCTAGTTGAAATCCCGTTGGGATAGACTTCACCGCAGTTCAAACCTTCTGGCTCTAAAAATATTTGGTGGGAATCTCTATCTGCAAAACGAACCACTTTATCTTCAATCGATGGACAATAGCGTGGGCCAATTCCTTCAATTTCACCGCTGTACATCGGTGAGCGATCAAGGTTATTTCTGATTACATCATGCGTTTTCTCATTGGTATGAGTGATGTAACAAGAAATTTGCTGTGGATGATCTTCTGGTTTGCCTAAAAATGAAAACATCGGTGTCGGCAAGTCGCCCGGCTGCTCAGCCAAAATTGAAAAATTAATGCTGTTGGTTGCAATGCGTGGTGGTGTACCCGTCTTTAAGCGATCGACTCGAAAAGGCAATGCTCGTAACCGCTGTGATAAAGCAATCGATGCAGGATCGCCCGCTCGACCACCTTGATGATTTTCCATACCGATATGAATCAGGCCGCCCAAAAAGGTGCCGACAGTTAATATCACTGATTTTGCTGAAAACCGTAAGCCTACTTGGGTAACGACGCCAACCACGCGATCATTTTCCACCACCAAATCATCAACAGTTTGCTGGAATAAATATAAATTTTGTTGGGATTCTAATGCCGCACGTACCGCTGCTTTATAACGCACACGATCCGCCTGCGCACGCGTTGCTCTTACTGCTGGGCCTTTGCTGGCATTGAGGATTCGAAATTGAATACCCCCACGATCAGCTGCCTGAGCCATAATGCCACCTAGCGCATCAATCTCTTTAACCAAGTGGCCTTTGCCAATACCACCAATTGCTGGGTTACAGCTCATTTGGCCTAGGGTTTCAATATTTTGTGTCAGTAATAGGGTTTTCACGCCTTGGCGAGCCGAAGCCAGCGCAGCCTCAGTACCGGCATGGCCGCCGCCTACAACAATGACATCATAATGGTCTTGGAAACTCATGCTCTACCGACAATCTAAAAATTAGTGATCGGGTATTTTACCATGCCCTCCATAACGATGACTTATCTTCTTTAATTGAGTGTGATACAACTTTTTGTAATAAAGTTAAGTTATAACCATCTACTCATAAATGTTATCAACAACTGGAACTAGAAAATGCAGAAAAACAAAGGCTTGTCCCGACTTTATTACGCCAGCGTTTATTCATTACAAGGTCTACGTGCAGCCCTCAAAAATGAAGCTGCTTTTCGGCAAGAGCTCATACTATTATTAATAGCGGTGTTAATTAGCTTTGTCCTTAATGTCTCAGCCATCGAGCGACTAGCAATGCTCAGCAGCATTACCCTTATTTTAATAGTAGAACTGCTTAATTCCGCCATCGAATGTGTGGTCGACAGAGTCAGTACCGACCGCCATGAACTATCAGGTCGTGCTAAAGACTATGGCTCGTTAGCGGTATTATTAACTGTGATGATCGCTGCCGCTACTTGGCTGACAATTTTGCTAAATTAGGCCTTTTGATAAGCTCGGACAATGAAAAACAGGCCAAGAATGACCATTGGTAGAGATAATACTTGGCCCATAGTCAGCCAATTAAAGGCTAAGTAGCCATATTGTGGATCAGGAATTCTCACAAACTCCACTAAGAACCTAAAGCTACCGTAGCCAAGTAAAAATAATCCTGAGACGGCACCAACCGGCTTAGCTTTCATCGAATACAACCAAAGAATCACAAACAATACCAGCCCCTCGAGTGCTGCTTCATATAATTGTGAAGGGTGACGCGCTAACGGCCCACCGTTTGGAAAAACAATAGCCCAAGGCACATCACTTACTTTGCCCCAAAGTTCACTATTAATAAAATTGCCTATTCGGCCAGTCAATAAGCCAATTGGTACCATTGGTGCAATAAAGTCACTGATTTCAAAAAAGCATTTGCCTGTTTGCTTGGCAAACCAGGCAAATGCAGCCAGCACACCCAGTAAACCACCATGGAAAGACATTCCGCCCTGCCATATTTTTATAATATTCAACGGTTGCTCTAGATTGGCAGCAAGATCATAAAATAAGACATAGCCCAATCGACCACCAACAATAACGCCAATAGCCCCATAGAACAGCAAGTCTTCTACCTCGGTGACTGTCCAACCAAACCGTTCGGCGCGCGCTCGACCAAATAACCAAGCCCCTACAAAGCCAAATAAATACATTAGGCCATACCAATGAATCTGCAAAGGGCCTAATGACAAGGCTACGGGATCAATGTGTGGAAACACCATGTTACTGATAATCCTTTAAAAAATTTGTCGTGATCATAGCAAGCTTCGCAGAATAAAGGTAAAGTCCAACAAGCCCATACTGGTGCGCCAGGCACAATCAAGCACCAAAATAGGGCGAGCCCAGCTAGAAATAAGGCCGTTGTTCTTTCAGCTTACTGATTAATTTGAGTTTTTTGCTACGGCATGCTTATTGCGTTTATGTTGTAGTCTGAATACAGATTGTTGCACGGAAACAACAGAGTAGATTCAAACAACTAATAAAATGAACATAACCGAGGAGAGTAAAGAATGAAAATGAATACATTATCAGCATTATGTCTCGCAGGTACAATGCTAACGGCATCATCAATGGCGATGGCTTGGGAAAGTGAAGATGGTGCACACTCAACTAGTGCAAGCGTTGCCCTAGGTACAGATTATGTCTGGCGCGGCTACTCTCAGACAGATGAAGAAGCAGCCATTTCAGGTAGTTTTGATTATGGTCATAGTAGTGGACTTTATGCTGGTGTTTGGGCTTCCAATGTAGATTTTTCAGGTGCTGATTTAGAAATTGATGTTTATGCGGGTTTCGCAAGTGAAATTGGCGATACTGGTATAGGCTATGACGTAGGTATCTTACGATACATTTACCCTGATACTAACGATCTTGACTGGGATGAATACTATGCATCATTAAGCTATAGCTTTTTCAGTGCTGGCATCGCTCATACAACGGAAGTTTATGGATCAGATGATGATGCTACAGCAACTTATTATTCATTAGGTTTTGATTATAACTTACCTTACGATGTAGCTTTAAGTGCAGGCGTTGGTTACTACGACTACGAAGAAGACTATGCAGATGATCAAACGGATTACCGTATCGGCGTTTCTAAAGAATTCATCGGTTTTGGTTTTGACCTGACCTATTATGGAATGGATGATAATGGCGAAGATGCAAATGGTGATTTAGCTGATGATCGTGTTGTCTTCACAATCTCTAAATCCATGTAACTACTCCTAGACCGCTTGTAAAAGCGGTCTTTTTTATTTTAAAAGGAACAACCTATGAAACAAGTCGTAGCGATTATCAAGCCTTTTAAGCTTGACGATGTACGCGAAGCACTTTCTGACATTGGTGTGCAAGGTCTTACCGTTTCAGAAGTGAAAGGTTTTGGTCGTCAAAAAGGTCACACAGAGCTCTATCGTGGTGCTGAGTATGTAGTCGATTTTTTGCCTAAATTAAAACTAGAGATTGCAGTTGATGACGGCATCGTTGATCAAGTTATCGAAGCAGTTACTAAAGGCGCTAACACTGGCAAAATCGGTGATGGCAAAATCTTTGTTTACCCATTAGAGCAAGTGGTTCGGATTCGCACAGGCGAAACCGGTCCAGATGCACTGTAAGTCTTAGGAGTATTTAAGTATGGAAAATCAAATCTTCCAACTCCAATATGCCATGGATACCTTTTACTTCTTAGTAATGGGTGCGTTGGTTATGTGGATGGCCGCTGGTTTCTCGATGTTAGAAGCGGGCCTAGTACGAGCTAAAAACACCACTGAAATCTTAACAAAAAACGTTTTATTATTTGCAATCGCATGTACAGCTTATATGGTTGTCGGTTATGACATTATGTACGGTGCAGGTGAGCCTCTAAACTTATTCTTAGGTGGTATTGCTGGTGATGATACATTAACAGCTACAGCCTTAGCTGCTTCTGCAGAAAATGGCTTTGATGGTGATTCTGTTTATGCTGATGCATCAGACTTCTTCTTCCAAGTCGTATTTGTTGCAACTGCCATGTCTATTGTTTCAGGTGCGGTTGCTGAACGGATGAAGTTATGGGCCTTTGCTCTATTTGCCGTAGTCATGACAGCATTCATTTATCCACTGGAAGGTTCATGGACTTGGGGCGGAGCTTCTGTATTTGGCTTGTACTCTCTTGGTGATGACTTCGGTTTTCTTGATTTTGCTGGTTCAGGTATCGTGCATATGGCCGGTGCTGCAGCTGCATTAGCAGGTGTTATCTTATTGGGTGCTCGTAAAGGTAAATACGGTCCTAACGGTGAAGTTCGCCCTATCCCAGGTGCAAACTTACCTTTAGCAACTTTAGGTACGTTCATCTTATGGATGGGTTGGTTCGGCTTTAACGGCGGTTCGGTATTAAAACTTGGCGATATGGCAAGTG
>MAAB01027385.1_pt1 | contig 13674 bp, 10 predicted proteins | sample 1115991 | NCBI WGS metagenome assembly MAAB01 (sample SAMN04961124, study PRJNA320927) | seawater metagenome | isolation source: sample BD02T18 sea water enriched with oil for 18 days | place: USA:Gulf of Mexico | collected 2013-07-27
TTAAGTTTATAAAAAAAGATACATGGGCAGATACCATAAAAAGTTTTGAAAAAAAAGAATTAGATATTTTACCTTCTTATTCGAGTTTAGCATTAGAACTAAAGGATTCAGTTTTATCAAATAGTTATGAGGGTTTTAATTATATTCTTATTACAAAAGACGATGAATCTTTTACCAATGATATAAATGATTTGAAAAATAAGACCTTGGCTTTGCCTAAAAACCTACCGGTTTATAATTATATTAAAAAAAACTATCCTTTTATAAAAATAATTGAAACAAATACGCTAAAAGAAGCTTTTGCTTTAGTTGCCAAAAATAAAGCGTATGCAAGTATTGAACACTCAGCTGCTGCATCGTATTACCTAAAGAATTTTTTCCCTTCTTTAAAAATCACGGGTGTTTTAGAGAATAAATACAATCATAGTTTTTTAGTACAAGAAAATAAAGCTGAGCTCTTATCTATAATAAATAAAGTACTTGATTCTATTAGTTTTGAGAAAAAAAATGAGATAAGACATAAGTGGATTAAAACAAAAATCAATACAGCCGTTGATTATACAATCATATATGAACTGATTTTTGTTTTTGTGCTTATTCTCTTAATCGTTTTATATTTTTTAAATAGAATATCTAAAAATAAAAATGTCATAGAAAAAATTAATCTAAAACTTAATGCCAGTGTAGGGGATTTATCACTAATAAAAAATGAACTTGAAAATTCAAATGAGACATTACAAAGTACCATACAAAATTTAAAACAGACTCAAAATCAATTAATAGATGCTGAAAAGATGGCTTCCTTAGGTAGCTTGGTAGCAGGGGTCGCACATGAAATCAATACTCCAATAGGTATTGGACTAACAGGAATATCTCACTTGGAAGAACTTACAAAAGAAATAAATAAACAATATACAAATGGCGAAATGACTAAAAATGAATTTGAAGAATATTTATACAACAGTAAAGATTTAAGTTTTCTAATTCATAGAAATCTTGAAAAAGCAGCTGGCTTGGTTCGATCTTTTAAACAAGTCGCTGTTGATCAAAGCAGTGAAGAAAAAAGAAATTTTAATCTAAATAAATATTTAGCTGAGATATTACAAAGTATTCATTCTGTAACTAAAAAATCAAATATTAAGATAGATATATCTTGCGCTAATGATATTAGAATTAATTCTTATCCAGGAGCTTATTCTCAGATTATCACAAATCTAATAATGAACTCACTGATACATGGTTTTAAAGAAAAAGAAAAGGGTAATATTAGTATTAATATTACCAAAGAAAACAGAGATCTGAAGATTCTTTATACAGACAATGGAAAAGGAATAAAAAAAGAAAACATAAGTAAAATTTTTGATCCCTTTTTTACAACGAACAGAGATAATGGTGGCTCAGGTTTAGGATTAAACATCATTTATAATATTATTGTATCCAAACTAAATGGGAGTATTAAGTGTATAAGCGAAGATCAGCAGGGGGTTGAATTTATTATTATCATTAAACTTACCGATAGTGCCTATATTAATAAAAAAAATAGAATTGATTTCATTTAAACTACTTGAAATTTATTTTAAGTGCATATTATATACTTTGTTCCTCTTCCTGCTGTATTTTCTTTTTGATAAATACATTTTTTATCTAATAGTTCTTTAATATCTCTAGTGGCTGTTGCTGAACTAGCTTTACTCATTGAAATATACTTTGCTTTTGTTAAGTCACCTTCAAAGATATTAACACCTATATCTAGAATTTTATTTAAAACTTTTTGTTGACGTGTGTTAAGATTATCATCTTTATGACTATCCCAAAAATTTGTTTTAATCTTAATATATGTTAATTTATTTAATGTTTCATTTATTGATTCTATAAATGTTTCTAAAAACCAAATAAGCCATGTAGTTATGTCCAAAGGATCTTGTTTCTTTTTAAATCCAGTAGTTGCTTCTAGTGCTTTGTAATAGTTTTTTTTATTTTTATTTATTTCTTTTGAAAAAGAATATAATTTTGAATTAGAAGATTTTTCAATTCTAGAGAATATTAGATCTCCAATAGCTCTTGAAATTCTTCCATTCCCATCATCAAAAGGATGAATAATTAAAAACCATAAGTGAGCTATTGCTGATTTTATTAAAGTATCTTCTGTTTTATTAAACCATGTTAGAAAGCTATGAACTTCATCAAAAAGAATATCACTAGGAGGTGCTGTGTAAAATAGTTTTTCACTACTTGTTCCTCTTGAACTTACAATATTCATTTCTCCTTCATCTCTAAAGTCTGCCACATTAATTTTAATACCTTCACTATAACCACTAGGAAAAATAGCCGCATGCCATGCAAAAACCTTTTCAATTTTTAATTCTTGTGTGTAATTTTGGTTAATGTCAAATTGAATGGATACTAAATTATCTGTTTTATGTTCAGTATCTTCATATCTATAATCACCAATACCAAGTTTTTTTCTTATGGAAGCTCTGACACTTTCTCTTTTAAGATAATCACCTTCTATTGCAGATGTACTCATTGTTTCATCTATAATCGCTTCTTCTTTAAAGTCATCAAGTTTCTCTTTGTTAAGGATGCTTAAATATCCACTTAGTTTACCTTGTTTATAAGAAGCCTGTGTATACAGTTTTTCAATTATATATCTGTCATAGGTAAAATTAGGATAGTTTTTTTGTTCCCAAATCCATCTTTTTTTAAGCACTTGTGATCCTTCTCTTCCCATAAATTTATTAATGATGCGTATTCTAAGTATTTACACATCATTTTTGATTCGTAATAATAACACAAATGATGCGATAAGTAAAGTTTTACACATCATAAATGATTTGTAAATTAAATTTTCTCTATGCAAAAGGAATATATTTTGATTCAAATTTATCTCTAAGTGTAGATTCACATTAGAAGTGCAACGTTTAAGAAGTCAAAATTGTTAAAAAGTAGAGATTCCTTCCCTAGGGTGTAAAATAGGGTTTATTAGATGTTGTTGGATAGTGTTTTGGTGGAGATGTGGAGGATTGAACTCCAGTCTTAAAACAAATCAAATTAGCGTCTACATGTTTAGTAAAAGATTGATTAAATTCACTTTATAAAAGATCAACCTGCAAGGCTCTTATAAAGCTAAGATTCTAAATGTTTTCTAAGAAGCAAATCAACTTTCTTAAAATAAGCTATTGGGGGTGAGCCCATTTAGTTCTACCTATATAGCATCAGTAGAATGGACCTCCTAGTCTACGACCCAATAAAGGGGAGTCTAAATTAAAACTTACGCTGCTGCGTAAGCTGGAGAATAATTATTATTATTTGCGTTTAAAAAAAATGAACCGTCTAACGGCATGTTCAGGCCGACATGCAACTAACCCTCTTTGCTCCAATCGATACCATGTCATCCCCGATTGTAGTGTTTGAGTGTTAAAAAATCAGTTTAACCAAAAGCAACTGAAAGCTTGATGAATGTGTGTTTATAATCCAGGGGCTTTCCACATTGAAGTTGTAAGGTTCATATCTACTAATTTTAATTGTTCTTCATAAACAGCTGTCCACTTTTCTCTTATTATTTTGTAGGTTTGAGTATTAGCCTTATTTGCTTCGTAAGTTTTATTCCATTGAACTAATTGCATTGATGCGTCTTCTAAACTTGAAAATATTCCAGCTCCAACTCCTGCACTCATAGCAGCGCCTAATGCCGTAGCTTCAGTCACTTTTGGAATCTTGATTGTGCATCCTGTTACATCTGCAAGAATTTGAGGCCATAAAGTACCTTTACTAGCACCTCCTGCAAATACAATTTCAGATATTTCAATATTTGAAAATTCTTTTATTTTCTCCAAATTTATGGCTGATACAATGCAGGCATTCTCTTCTAATGACCTAAACATTGACGCTTTATTACACGTACTAGCGTCTAGTGAGAGATTGATAAAACTAGGACTTGCATGATACCACTTACCATATTTCATTGAATCTGAAAAGATAGGAAGAATTCCATGTGAACCTATTGGCACTTCTTTTGCTTTTTCTTCTAGAATTTCATAAACATCTTTATTTTGATCTTTTGCTTGTAGTTTTTCTAAATCACAAAAAGCATCTCTAAACCATTTCATTACAAGGCCTGAAAAGAATGTAATTCCTTCTGCTTGAGAAAGCCCACTAATTACATGAGGGTTTACTCTTATATTCATAGAAGAGGGTGGCGGAGTGTTTTTAGGAATGTTTACAATTTGCTGCCAAAAAGATCCTCCTAAGATTGCAACATCTCCCTCTTTTACTACGCCTAATCCAGCACTTCCTAATTGAACATCTCCTCCACCCATTACTACTTTTGTAAGGGTTTTAAGACCAGTTAGTTCAGCTGCTTCTTTGCTTACAAAACCAATAGATGTTCCTGTTTCATAAATAGGAGGAAATATATCATCTTTTATTCCAGCTCTTAGCGCAAGCTCTTTTTCCCATGTTCTTTTTTCTAAATTAAAAATACCAGAGGTTCCTGCATTACTAGGTTCGCAGGCAATTACGCCTGAGAGTTTGGCTAAAATCCAATCTGAAAGCATAGACATCGTATGTACTTGTGAATAAAGTTCTGGTTTATTATTTTTAAGCCATAAAATTCTAGGAAGTGCACCTAAAGCAAAGGTTTGACCTGAGATATCGTAGGCATCTTTTTCAAAAAAAGCATCTTCTTTTTGTAGTTCTTGCACTTCTTTAGAAGCCCTTGAATCTACATTCGCAACCGCCCATAACTCACGGCCGTTTTTATCGTATAAAACAATTCCTTCTCTCATACTAGTAGCACTTAGGGCTAAAATATCATTGGCATTGATAGAGGCTTGTTCTATACATGTTTTAATACAAGATATAACTAGGGGCCAGTTCTTTTCGTAATCAAAACTCATAGAATTAGGAACACCACTTTCTTCTAGGTGGGTCCATTCTTTTTGTTCCATAGAAATTTGATTTCCAATCATGTCAAATAAAACGGCTCGTATACTTCCCGTACCTGCATCTATTGCTAATAAATATTTCATATTATACTTTCATCTTTAATTTTAGATTCTATTTTTTCTTTAGTTTAATTTGTTCTAGTTCCCAATATTCCATCTCAAAACAATCTTTTAGTGAAATTGCTTTATAAGCTCCTAAATCACGTGCTTTAAGCACAGCTTCAAGGGTATGAGAAACAATATCATTTATAATTGAGGCTTCTTTTTCATTCTTTCCAAATGTTACTAAACCTACATTTTGTATTACTGCATAATTAGGAGCTGGGTTTAAACAAATCTCATCTTTTTTGAAAGACTCAAAGTATTTTTTATACTCAATTATGTAGTTTTGTAATTCTTCTTGGATGTTTTGATTCTCTTCTAAAACCAAAGGATTTCTTTTGGTTCTAATAATATGCTCAGGTGTTAATAAACCTTGCGTCACATTTTCTCTTAGATTAGTTTGTGAAGCATAATGAAGAGCAAGAGGGCTTTGGTTTATATGTAAAGTAACATCAAAACCTTTTGTTAAGGAAATGGCTTCTTTTAGTTCTTCGTAATCAAAGTCATTTGTTTTAGGCTCTTTTTCAAGCTTGATACAGGTGTTTTTTTCTAAAAAGTCTTCTGCTAAACTTACCGCATCAATCATTTTAGTATAGGCTTCTTTTGAGTTCTCATCAAAGGTAAATATCCCATGATTGTGTAAGATTATACCTTCGCACTTGTCCCAATCGTATCCACGTGTATCATCATATATTTGTTTTGCAAGAATAAAACCAGGCATTACATAAGGAATGATTAAAAAGTTTGGATAAAGCTCTTTTATTAATTTTTCTCCATTTGTAGTATTTGAAATAGTAACTACTGCATCTGCATGGGTATGGTCTACGAATTTAAAAGGTATTAAAGCATGTAAGATGGCTTCAACTGAAGGATTTGGAGCTTCTTTATTTATCATGGCAACTTTTTGTTGTGAAACCATGTCTTTATCACTTAGCGTTTCAAGTTTTGCCATTTCTAAAAGAACATCTAATTTAACAGGTGCAAAACCTTCTTCTTTAATAGAAACCAAGTCCCAACCGCTTCCTTTTACTAAAAGAATGTCTTCTTCATTGATTACAGTTTTAACTGAAGTGTTTCCACCTCCATGAAGTACTAATTCATCAGAACGACCTAAAAGATTAGAGGTATATACTCTTTGTTCTAAATCACTTTTATACTTTGCTGCTTCTTCTTGTGTCCATAAATTTTTCATATTAACCTACAGTGTTTCTAATTCTAGAGAGCTTTTGTCTGCACAAAATACTTCAAAGTTTGCTTTATAGTGTTTATAATGCGCGCTTACTTTATGACCATCTAAAGATGCTTCATTTTCCCATGATTCTAGAACTATGAATTTTTCTTTTTCTGAGTTTACTTGGCAAATCTCGTAGAATAAACAACCTTTTTCTTCTTTTGAAGCTTGTACCATTGTTTTAAGTAGGGCTTTTAATTCTTCGATATTTTCTTTTTTTGCAATAAATGTTACTTGTTTTGTAATAACCATAATAAATCTCTCTTATTTTTTTCTTTTATTGTAGTAGGTTTTGACTTTAAATTTTATATGGTATTAGCTATAATCGCAGTAAGAAACAAATGGAGAATTGACATGAGTAAAAAAGGTATTTTAATTATTGGAGCAGGTGGAGTAAGTAGGGTGGCTACTACTAAGTGTGCTATGAATATCGATACATTTGAGAATATCACCTTGGCTTCAAGAACACTGTCTAAGTGTGAAGCAATACAAAAAGATATTCTAAAGAGACAAAAAGTACAAATAGCTGTACGACAAATAGATGCAGATGATGTACCTGCTTTAGTAGAGCTTATAAATGAAATCAAACCCAAGCTTGTACTTAACCTTGCTTTACCGTATCAAGATTTAACTATTATGGATGCATGTATTGAATGTGGGGTTGATTATGTAGATACTGCTAATTATGAACACCCTGATGTTGCTAAGTTTGAGTACAAGGAACAGTGGGCAAAACATGAAGACTTTAAAAAAACCAATATAAAAGCACTCTTAGGTTCTGGTTTTGATCCAGGAGTTACTGGTGTATTTTGTGCGTATGCGCAACAGAACTTATTTGATAGTATTGAGTATATAGATATTATGGATTGTAATGATGGAGATCATGGTTATGCTTTTGCTACAAACTTTAATCCAGAGATAAATTTACGAGAAGTAAGTGCTAATGGAAGATACTGGGAAGAAGGCAAGTGGATTGAAACGCAACCCTTAGAAATAAGAATAGATCATGATTATCCAGAAGTAGGAGTAAAACCTTCTTATTTGTTATACCATGAAGAATTAGAGTCTTTATGTAAGAACATTAAGGGATTAAAGAGAATTCGATTCTTTATGACTTTTGGTGATTCGTATATTATGCATATGAAGTGTTTAGAAAATGTAGGTATGTTAGGAATTAAAGAAATTGAGCATAAAGGAATGATGATTTCACCTATGGAATTCTTAGCTACACTCTTACCAGATCCTGCATCACTAGGTCCACGAACGGTAGGTAAAACTAATATAGGTTGTATTATTGAAGGCCTAAAAGATGGTGTAAGAAAAAAAGTTTATATTTATAATATCTGTGATCATCAAGAGTGTTATAAAGAAACCCTAGCTCAAGCTGTTTCTTATACTACAGGAGTTCCAGCCATGATTGGTTCTAAGTTAATTTATAATGGAACATGGGATGGTAAGGGTGTATTTAATATAGAAGAGTTTGATGCCAATGCTTTTATGGATGAAATGATGGTACAAGGTTTGCCTTGGAAAGTTATTGATTTACCATTAGGCTAAAAAATTAGTATCTTAAATAAAGCATCATAATAAAAAACAAGATTAAAATAAAGTACTCATATGCTACACGTAAGAGTAGTATAGTCTAATATCTTTTATAAGGAGAGTATTATGCAAAAGTACATTTGTCAAGTCTGTGATTATATTTATGATCCCGAAAGAGGAGATGAAGATTCTGGCATTAAAGCTGGAACTGCATTTGAAGATATACCAGATGATTGGGAATGTCCTGATTGTGGTGTAAGTAAAGAGGATTTTGAAATCTATAATGAATAAAGTGTATAAAGACTATAACGATTTGCCAAGTCCAGCTTATGTATGTGATCTTTCTTTGTTGGAAAAAAATCTAAAACTTTTAAATCGTATTCAAGAAGAAGCCAATGTAAATATTCTTCTTGCTTTAAAAGGTTTTGCTTTATGGTCTACCTTTGATTTATGTAAAAAATATTTAAAAGGCTGTTGTGCTTCTGGTTTACATGAGGCCTTACTTGCAAAAGAAGAGTTTGGAAAAGAAGTACATACCTATGCACCTGCTTTTAAAGACGATGAAATTGATGAGGTTTTAGACTTATCCAATCATGTTGTTTTTAATTCTTTTTCTCAGTGGAAACGATACCGTAAAAAAGCCTTGAAAAAAACATCTTGCGGTTTACGAATTAATCCCCAGTATTCAAATGTGGATGTAGACTTATATAATCCGTGTGCTCCTTATTCACGACTTGGAATTACAAAAGAAAATTTTGAAGATGATGAGGTAGAAGGTATTGAGGGTTTACACTTTCATGCTTTATGTGAGCAAAATGTAGATGCGCTAGAAGGCGTATTAGAAGTTTTCGAAAAAGACTTTTCTCAATATTTCTCAAAATTAAAGTGGGTTAATTTTGGAGGAGGACATCATATTACAAGAGAAGATTATGAGGTAGAAGGATTAATAAAACTCTTAAAAAGCTTTAAAGAAAAATATCCCCATTTAGAAGTGTACTTAGAACCAGGGGAAGCAGTAGGGTGGCAAACAGGATATTTAATGGCAAGTGTATTAGATATTGTAAAAAATGATAAAAAAATTGCCATTTTGGATACATCTGCAGAAGCGCATATGCCTGATACCTTAGCTATGCCCTATAGGGCAGATATTAAAGGCGCCGCGTTAAAAGATGTGAAACAGTATTCTTATTTACTTGCTGGAAATACCTGTTTAGCAGGGGATATTATAGGAGAATATTCTTTTGATACTGAACTTCAAATAGGAAGTAAAATTATCTTAGAAGATATGATTCATTATACTATGGTTAAAACCACAACCTTTAATGGTATTAAATTACCCTCCATTGTTTTGAAGGAAAATGATTGTTACCATCTTGTAAACGAATATGGATACAATGCTTACAAATCTAGATTATCTTAAAGGAAGAAGATGGGCCAGGAAAAAGATCTTATTAAAAATGATACGAGTAACAACGAAAATTTTCTAAACAATAAAAAGTCCAAAGTAAAAAAAGTTCGAATTTGGGTAAAAAAAGAGACCTTGGCTTATGAAAATGAATTAAAGTCTTTACAAATTGAATTATTAAAACTGCAAAACTATGTAAAAGACAAGGGTTTAAAAGTTCTTATGATTTTTGAAGGAAGAGACGCTGCTGGAAAAGGTGGTACAATCAAACGTATTACTGAACATCTAAATCCTAGGGGTGCTAGAGTCGTAGCTTTGGGGAAACCAAGTGATATAGAAAAAACACAATGGTATTTTCAGCGTTATACTTCTCATCTCCCAAGTGCAGGTGAAATAGTACTTTTTGATAGGTCATGGTATAATAGAGCTGGTGTCGAACCTGTGATGGGCTTTTGTTCATCTTCAGAACACCATGAGTTTTTAAGAGAGGTTCCTGACTTCGAAAAGATGCTGGTTAAATCTGGTATTATTTTATTCAAATTTTATTTCTCTGTTTCCAAAAAAGAGCAATTAAGACGCTTTAAAAAAAGAGAAACAGATCCTTTAAAACAATATAAACTTTCACCTGTTGATATGGAATCTCAAAAACTTTGGGATAAATATACTGTTGCAAAATACTCTATGTTAATGTCTTCAAATACAGAAGTTACTCCTTGGTCAATAGTGAGAAGTGATGATAAAAAGAAAGCAAGAATAAACTGTATTAAACAAATCTTATCTCATGTTAAATATGACAATAGAATTGAAAAAAATAAAATAAAAGTAGATCATAAAATTTTAATCTCTGGAACGGAAGAGATAAGTATTATGGAAGTAGAAAATAAATTTACAAGGGCGTAATTAAGATGAACTTAGGCGATTTTGATAAAACAAATTATAGTGGATTATATATTTCTAAAGATACTCACCCAAGTTATGGGAAAAAATATATAGTACGTTTTCAATACAATAAAAAAAGATATGTAAAAGTTTTGGGTTTTACTAAAAAAGACAATTTAACACGAAGAAATGCAGTTAGTCAAATGAAAGAATTTAAAGATTCTGTTTCTATGAAAGACAGTATTAAATCAGCACCTGCAGATAATACAAATTCTCCTTTAGCAGATGAAGTGATTTCTGAGCTTAATGAACTGAAGATATTATTAGGAAATGCTAAGAAACTAGATAAAAAAGCTTTAAAAGAAGGTATTGAAAAAATTTACAATGCCGATGTACTAAAGCCATATCAAATTGAATTAATTAAATTGCAAACCTATTTAGAAACAGCAAATAAAAAACTAATGATTTTATTTGAAGGAAGAGATGCTTCTGGAAAAGGGGGCGCTATTAGACGAATTACACGTTATATGAACAATAAACATTACCGTGTAGTTGCTCTTGGTAAACCTACTGAAACACAAAAAAATCAGTGGTTCTTTCAGCGATATGTTCAACATTTTCCAACAGGTGGAGAAGCAGTACTATTTGACCGTTCTTGGTATAACAGAGCGATGGTTGAACCTATTTTTGGCTTTTGTACAGAGGAAGAACATGAAATTTTCATGGAAGATGTTGTTAATTTTGAACAAGATTTAGTACGTCAAAATATGATTTTAGTAAAGCTGTATTTTTCAGTATCTAAAGATGAGCAAAAAAAGCGTTTTGATCGTCGTATTAATGATCCATTACGACAGTGGAAGTTCTCAGAAGTAGATATGCAAGCACAAGACTTGTGGCATGAATTTTCTGAAAAAAAATATGAGATGCTAAGACGTACGAACTCACGTTCAGCTCCGTGGCATGTTATTAGAAGTGATGATAAACATGTAGCACGCTTAGAAGCTATAAAAATTATCTTAAACTCAGTTGATTATGATGGACGAAATCACTCTTTAGACTTTGATGGCAATGAAGATGTTAACATCTCAGTTCAAAAAGAGCTTATGCAAATGAGAAAAACTCAAAACTACTAATAAGGTTTTAAAGAATCATTTCCTTGATTCTTTGACTTTACTTTTCGAAGCAATATAGGAACTTGTTTATTTTCTAATTCTTTTAACCACTTTTTTTCTTCTAAGTCAGAAATAGAATGTTCTTGTGACTTTCGTTTTTGTGCCTTATCTTGTTGTTTTTCTTTGTCACTTTTTTCTTCTTTTTTTTCATCATCATTGTTTTTTTTATTTTTATCTTTGTTTTGCTCTTTATCTTTTTTGTTTTTATTCTGCTTGTTTTTATCTTTATTTTCTTTCTTGTCTTTATTCTTATTCTTGTTTTTCTTTTTATCGTTTTTCTTTTCTTTTTTTAAAGCATCTAGGACTTTTTGTAAGTTATCTTCTGTTTGTTTATTGTTGTTAATTTTTAAGGCTTCTTCGTAAGATTTTTTTGCTTCTTGCAGTTTATTCATTTTTACATAGCTATTTCCAAGATTATGCAGTATTTTGTAATTAAGCTCTCTGTCGTCACTTTTAGCATTTTTATATAAGGAGATAGCATCTTTGTATAGTTTTTGCTTATAAGCAGCATTTCCTTGATTATAAAGTGCTTCTTTTGATGTATTTATACTCTTATAAAGACTTTGTGCTTGTTTATACTCTTTTTTTTCATAGGCTTCTTTTGCTTCTTGTATGCTTTGAAATTCAAAAGTATTGGCATAGATATTTTCATAAGGTAAGCTAAGTAAAATTAAGAGCATAACAGTTCTTTTTGGAAAAGAAGCAAAACAAAACAATAAGAATAAAACCCCAAGCGCTAAAGGATAATAAAAGAGTTCTGTATAAATGAAGAATTTTTTTGATTGAATACTGTCTTTTTTAATGTTTGTAAAAATATCATTTAATATAGCAGCAATATCGCTGTTATCTAGCGAATAATTAATATATGCGCCTTTGTTTTGAAGAGAAAGTGCTTTTATATTTTCATTTCTTTTTACGGTAATTATCTCGCCTTTTTGATTTGTAAGATAAGCATCATTTAGAGGAATGGGACTTGGTTTTGATGTCGCAAGTGCCAGTGTATACAGATTAAGTTTTTTCTCTTTGATATAAACTATTTCTTCTTCAAAGCTGTCTTGGCTTCCTCCATCACTTAATAGAATGATATTTTTGTAAGTATAATTTTTTAAAAGTTTATTGGATGCTTCTAGCATGGCGTAAATATTTGAACCTGCATCAAAATTAAGACCAGAGTCAAAATTATTTACAATGAAATTTAAAGAGGTGAAATCTTGTGTAACAGGAGATAAAATAAAAGCAGATTTTGCAAAAATAACCACACCTATTGCATTGGAGGAACTTTTTTTGATGATATTTAGCAGTTTTTGTTTTGCCATTTGAAGCCGTGAGGGAAATAAATCTTGCGCTAACATAGATTTTGATACATCAATTGCAACAACAATTGCATGCACTTCTTGAGAAAGATTCTTTTCTTCTTTATTCATAACCGGACGTGCCAAACTTAAAATAAATAAAAGAAGTGCTAATAAAAGTAAAATATTTTTAAACCTTGGGCTAAGGCCTTCTTTTTTTACTTTTAATTGTTCCAGTATTTTTGGATCAAAGAGGGTTTCAAAAGAGCCTTTTTGTTTTAAAATATAATAGACAAAGAATATAAAAGGTAAAAATGAAAAATAAAGTACAAAAGGATATAAAAAAGTCACGAATAATGCCTTAAAAGATAATTTTATTGTTTATAAGATACAAAATATCCATATAAAAAATATATTTTATTAAGACTTTAGTAAATCTAAGGTAAAATCGCATAAATTATATTTAATGGAGTAAATTTATGGAATTTAACGCAAAGAAAGTTAATACAGCTAACGCAGTTGTAACTGCAACTATTACTAAGGCTGTTATTGATACAAATATCAATAAATTAGCTAAAGAAGCTGCAAAAACTATGGACATTCAAGGGTTTAGAAAAGGTAAAGTACCTGCACACATTGTAAAAGCTAGATATGGTGATAAACTTGTTCAAGATGCTGAGAGTGATGCTTTAAGAGCAATTTTAAGTGATGCTTTAAAAGAATTAGCAATTGCTGATGATGCTTTAATTGGAGAACCTACAATTTCTAAGTTTGATAAACAAGATTCTGGTGATATTGAAATTGAAATCAAAGTGGCTAACAGACCTGAAATTGATTTAGGAGATTATAAATCATTAGTTCCTGAAGTTAAACTTAAAAAAGTTTCTAAAAAAGATTTAGATGCTAAATTAAAAGAAATCGCTTCTCAAGGTGCTGAATTAACTAAAATTGCTAGAAAAAGAATGGTTAAAGATCAAGATTATACTTTAATTGACTTTGAAGGTTTTGTTGATGGTGTTGCATTTGAAGGTGGAAAAGGTGAAGCGCATTCTTTACAAGTTGGTTCTAACTCATTCATCCCTGGATTTGAAGATCAAATCATTGG
>MAAB01007631.1_pt1 | contig 13661 bp, 9 predicted proteins | sample 1115991 | NCBI WGS metagenome assembly MAAB01 (sample SAMN04961124, study PRJNA320927) | seawater metagenome | isolation source: sample BD02T18 sea water enriched with oil for 18 days | place: USA:Gulf of Mexico | collected 2013-07-27
GAAAACTCCATAAGCCTAACCCGCTTAGTGCAAACTGGTCGTGCCACACGCTTTATTGGTCCGCAGGCAGATACATTTCATCACTTTTCAAAAAACAAAGTAGTCAATGCCGGTGATGTCAATCACGATGGTTTTGATGATATGTTGGTTTCTTTCCCAGGTTACAAACAAGACCCTGAAGGGGAATATTACACGGGCATTGTATATTTATTTTTTGGCGGGCAAGCGGCTTGGCCGGCAACCATAGATTTAAACAACATTCCGGATTCGGTACCCCATGTTATTTTTGAAAAACAAAGTGCCGACGTTAGTAATACACTTTTAGGCTTACATATGGCTGCCCTAGGAGATGTAAATAATGATGACATAGACGATTTTTCTATCAGTGCCACGTCGGCAGACTCAAGCAACGTGATGGATGTAGGCGCGGTGCACATAGTATACGGCCGTACAACCTGGTTAGCCGATGCTGAAGCCGCAGTGAATCACATCATCAGTTATGCCAGCCTAAAAGCTGATTACGCCTTAAATTTTTATGGTGAACTCACAATTGGTTTTTTTGGAGATTCGGTTGCCAATGTAGGCGATGTTAATGGTGATGGACTAGCCGACATAGCCATGGGGCAGTCACGTTTTAATTCCGACACTGATACCTTAGTGGGCCGTGTGTACATTTTATTTGGTGGCAGCCAATTTGCTAAACCAACCAGCGCCGCCAATACCAACATTAACATCACAGCGCTGACGGAAGCACAGCGAATGCGCATTACAGGCTCAGCACAGCTAGACCTTGTGGGTCAAGATATACAACACTTGGGTAATTTTGATAATGATGCTGACAATACTGATGACCTCTTGCTAAGGTCGAAAGAAGGCAAAGAATACAAGGTTATTCTTGGGCAAGAAAATCCACCCGCCAATATAACGTTAGATGCATTAATACCCAATCACGGATTTGTCATAAAGACAGACAGTACAACTTCAATGGTTACAGTGGGTCATTTAGTGGCGGATGATACGAATACGCAGGACCTATTAATAACACGATCAAATAAACTTTATATAATTAAAGGTGGTGTGGGCAACTGGCCAGCCTTGTTAGACCTATCTGACCTAGCGGCTGAATATGTCAGCCAATTGCCGTTTACCCCGTCAACGGGTAGTGGGCGTAGCATTACTATGCTGCCCGACAGCAACCAGGATGGCCTAGATGAACCCTTAATTTCATCAAAATTTACCAGTGACGACATTGGCCGTATACAAAAAATAGAAGACACTAATTACTGGATCACACACTCGTCTACAGCAATCACGGTTAATACAAATATTCAAAACATCATAAATGATGCTGTTGTTACGACCTATATTGACTCACTGACGGTATTGGGGGATATGAATAACGATGGCCAAGTTGAGTTTGTATTGAATGCCTATCTAACCGAGACAATAAACGGCACGCTATCAGGTGATTTTTTTGTGGTTAAAGGCTTTTCCAAGGTATACCCATAATGATGTCATTCATGCTAAACAAAAAATTAATACACGCCGTACTGGTCGGTTTATTAATAGGGGCAGTGCCAGTAGCGCGAGCCTGGGTGACCCCGGTAGACATGTCTGCTGACCATACGGGACTTGACGCAAAAAATACGGTTAATACCACATTGGGCAGCACCTTTGACCGTTGTGATACGACACTAGGTAGTTATTCCGTTAGTATACCACCCGCCCAATGCCACCGCCGTAACCTTATTTGGCAGTTGGACAGCAGCGCAGAGCTAGTGCAATGGAATCCAGAGTTAGGGGAGGATGCCGACTGGCGCCTGCCTACTATTAAAGAGCTGGCCCGCCTAGTTAAATATGCAGCAACTTCATCAGATGACGCATTTGTGGAGCAACCCCTTATTCTAAATATGTTTACAGCTGTTGGCGGTTTTATGGCTAGTAGCACATGGCTAATTTCGTCCAGCCATCGGGATATTGATGGGGTCCCTAATAATGGCGAAGCCCAAATCTTTGGCCTAAACATGGGCACAGGTGAAATTGCCGCGTTTGATACTGTGGTAGCTAGCACCATTGAAGCTGTTACCAACGAACCGGTTGACCATGCCAACCCAGACACTGTATCAATAGGTGATGTAATTTCGGTGAGTGATTTAACCGCAAGTGGCATTCAAACAATTGTTACCATAGAGGTGGTTGCTATTGTGTCAACTGATAATGTAAATGGTTCAATAGAAGTAAATGGTAATAAGACAAGCCAAACAATTACACTTAAAAAATGCGATGACTTAAATGCCGGTGGTGCGTGTATCACTACCAGTGACGCTAATGTATACGCATTGTTGGTTCACACTCAAACGGTTAGTGAAGTATTAATCCCAGCGCCTTAACAAATACACTTACACCGCCTACTGTTTTTGTAGGCGGTGATGTGTGACACAACGATCTTAAAATGGGCTAAGCAGCGATATCCTAGTGATGGCCACTTTTTAAATATAGCCCCTTTAAATGGCCGTTTATTCACATATGTCATACCGCACTATTAATACTTTTGATTAATACATATAAATATTTTTACACCCCGCACAATAGCGGTAACACCCCACAAAACCCACCCAAGTCACTATCCCCAAGCCACTAATTAGATATAATAAGCCCCATTAAAAATCTTACACAGTGTTTACCTATTTGATAAAAATTAAGCAAAAACTAACGCTTAACATCAGTCATTAAATTGCTGATTAAAATAGTTGAATAAAGCAGTCAAGGATGAGCATGCTAATACTAAAAAAAGGCCACGAGCTTCATTGGGGCGACCTGGAATATATTGAATCCCCCTTAATGGCCAAGCGCACTGTGCAAAGCAACCATGGCTCTAACATTGGGGGCGAAACCATACAAAACGCCGCCGAGCACGGCCTACCTAATAATCGCAGTAAAGCATTTGAGCCATTCGGCGCCATTAACGACAAACTAGACAACGGCCAAGTATTTTTTATCAATACCCGCACGCAAATGCCGGTAATCTCTCGCCTAGAAATAAACCCCGATGGCACCGCCAAATGGACGTTGAATAACGGCCCCAATGACATGTTTTTAAACTCCTTAGGTGCCGCCTTGCACCGAGTGCAAGTACCTAAGCAATATGGAGTGTTAAGGGATGAGCCCGCCAAGAAAACGGATGCAAAACCTAAAGATAAAGCAAAACCTCAAAAACTGTTAACCATCGCCAAAATTGCTAGAAAACTGCGACAAATTGAAGGGGGCTCTAGGTACGAAGAAGCTTGTTTTTTTGCGTCTAAAATCGGTTGGGAAGGCATATGTGGTCTTGTAGAAGTGGGGCATCCAGAAAATGACCCTAACTTAATGCCAAGCCGTTATATGATATTGCCGGGGGCAAGTGATGATGAATTACGAAAAAAAGGGAATCTAAATAACTTTCCACACCCTTTACATAAAAATTCTCCAAAGCAAATGAGTGTTTATAACTTAAAGCAATTTTTGATATTAGGTGATTATCTAAAAGGAGATAAACCTTATTGGCAAACACAAGAGCAGCATACCCAAGAGGAGCTTGATCAACTTAAAGAGGATGGCGGAATTGAAACGTCTGAACTTTCTGCCTTGACAGGGTCTGCTGAGATGGACAGCGATGTAGCGGGTGCGTTAAGTCAGTTTTTGGGTAAACAAACTTTACCAGACCCCGCTGGTGGCACAAGCTATACGATTAGGGACGGTGATACCTTAAGCGCTATCGCTGAGGAGAATGACTTTCCGAATTGGCAATCTATTTGGCAAAATAATAAACACATCATTAAAAATCCAGATTTAATTTTTCCGGGTGATGAAATAGAGCTACCTGATTTAAGAAATGATGAATTAGAGCCTTGGTTTCATGAATTTGATAACGGACAAGCAGTATGGGGTGGAAGCACACATTATCAGTTCCCTGCTAGTTATTTTTCTTTAACATTAGCGGACCGTAATGGTTCAGAAATAAAAGAAAAGACAAAAAGTGAGTTCCAAGGGTATTTGGCTACCCCCCATTTATTTTATTGTTTTAATATACAGAATTCTAAAGAAATTCAGGTTCTAATGCCAGTGTGTGACAGTGTCAGTGCTGGATTTAAACAAAATGAATTTGTAGCAGATGGCATTACGTTAGAGGCGTTTGAAAATGTGTTATACGGTGATAAAAAAACTACAAGCAGTACAGGTGATTTTGACGCAGAAGATGATGAAGCGTTAACACCTGATAATGTAGAATTGGTATAAGTAAGGGATTAATATGAAGAATTTTTGTGGTGTGTGCATACCAGGAAGTACCAAATGGACATCAGTACGTATTTTTTGGGGAAATCGATTTCTTGATAACTTTACGACCATTAATCCATTTCCAGAATTACAAGTGCCGTCATCTGATGATGAAAGTGTAATAGCGCTTAAACGTGATGTTAAGATAAGCCCGTTCGAGCCTACTAAGACCTACAATAGTGGCATGAAAACAATGGAAAGTCTTATTGAGGATTCTAATTATGATTTTGAATCTGCCTTTAAGGCGGCGGGTAAAGTAACCGAAGAAACTCTGTGTATAGATCCAAACGAAATTAAAAATCCCGATAAATATATTGATAATGCAACAAAATCCAGGGTTAAAGAGATTAGAACTTCGGGTAAAAAGATTGTAAAGAAACGAAAAGGCATTATTGCTAACGCCGTTTCTCAATTTGTTATTGTAAAAATTGAAATGACCACTGCGATATATAGTGTTGCAGACTTGCCCGATATAACCACTTGGGCATTTTTACAACCGCCCACCATTGGTAGTAATAAACACCGTATGTCGGTAAATAATGGTTATGTAGTGGATGATGCGCAAAAAGCGGGTTGGTTTAAGGCTCAAATTTCAGCCAATACCGCTCAAGAGCAAGCCAGTGGTTTATGGGTTGCTGAAATGCAGGTAGACCGATATGAAGTAAACGAAAACGCAGAACGTAAAAATGACTTTACATTAATAAAAGAAAGCAAACCGGTTTGGATAAAGCATGATGATAAAGACCCTAAAACAGTATTACTTAAGTTTGAAGTGGTTGTGCGTAATGACTGCACATTAACCGATTTACACGAACGCAAAGAAGTGCTTCGTGGTGATCCCAAACTAAAACAAAATATGGTGACAGCAGAATGTGGTAGCTACCTAAAAGTATGGGTAAGAAATACCGCCCATACATGGAGTAAAGACCCAGTAGATGAGTTTAGTGAAGCACTGCGTGAAGCCATGGCATCAGAGGATGAAAGTTATGATACAAATAATCCTCAAAAATTTAAAAACCATACGTGGCGTCGTTCACCTTTGTTAAGTGGCGACCCTTCAAAAGATTTATTGTACGTAGGCCTGTACCCATCAGCGGTTATCCAGCGTTTAGAGGCCATTGATAAGATGATGCTGGCGCAGCCGAGTCCAGGTGATAAAGGGGTCAATTACGGTGTCTGGCTTGCTATTACCTCACTGTTTTCCCTTTTGTGTTATGCATTACATGAAGCCAGTGAAAATAGTGCTATAAATGCTCATAGTAAAGACCATTCAAAAACGCAAGCGGTTCACATTAAAGAAATGGGTGAAAAGGTCAGAGCAATGCTAAACCTATTTAGCGTAGAAGAATTTGCTGCGGCACTGGCGGTAGCGGGGCTACCGCGTAAAGACAAAGGCTTGTCAGGTATTCTTGATGAATGTAAAAAGGATGAGGCCTATAAGACCACATATGCCTTTACTGTATACATTTATAAGCAAATGCTGGATTTTGCCTTGATAAAAGGTGAGGAAGCAAAAAATGAGCATCACGAAAAAATAGCTGAAGAAAATACAAAACTTAGAGAAAAGCAAGCTAACTACGATGTAGATAACGGCATCCAAAATCTACAAGATCTGTTGAAGCTAAAAAAAGTTGATAAAAAGAAAATATCAGAAATACTGGGTGATTTTGTAAAGAAGGGCAAGGTGACACCCACCAAGTTTCATGCAGACCTAGACTTAGGAAGTGCAGGCGTAAACCTAAAGATGCCATTTCCTAAGGGTATGCCGTTACCCATCCCATTATTACAGTGGATTATTTGGTCAACGGAATTTTTAGCCACTGCCGGTATGAAGCTTGCTGTTGACGCTGAATATAAACAAAGTGCTAAAACTGAAACTGAAGCTGAAAAAGAAATTGTAAGTCTAGATATTTCATTAGATTCTGACAGTAAGGCGGCTATAAAATTCTCTTTGCAATCTGCTTGGGCCGCCTATGTTGATAATGCCGCAAACGGACATGAAGAGAAGGGAAAGGGGGAAGTTTTAGGGGATTTTGCATTTGGTCAGATGATGCAAGATTTAGCAAAGGCCACAGAATTTAATTTATTTGTGGGCATGACATTAAATGCAAATACCAAGATTGGACCAAAGTTTGAATATGATATGGCAAAAGAGAAGGACGCCTTTAGTATATCGCTGGGCAATGCATCGGGTGGTGTCAACATGGTTGCCCCTGCAGGGGCGCATTTAAGCATCTTTAAATGGGACTATGACCTAGCGTCGGCAAAGATTGTTGATGTCAATAAAAACGAAGGTACCTTTTTTAAAGAATTAACCTTTTTAAATAAGCGATGGACTACTCCGCAAATTGTACGTTGGGGTAACGGAGATTTATACGAATTTGTAGTGTTACATAATCCACTGTCGAATCGGGAGTATGTGATAGGTGATAACATACAACTAGCCCTACCTTATTTAAAGGTAGAGAATGCAAAAACCAAGGCCAGTATCACTTTTGTTGACAGTGACACTTATAAGACAGTAGAGCTTAAGACATTTGGAGAAAAACTAGTTGAACAAGTTACACATTATGAAAAAAATGATGATGGCGATGATTTTACACATAGGTCTCTTTTAGAGTTTAAGCTTAAGGTCTTAGATGCAGATAAATTAAGTTTTTCATTCAACAAGCCTAAAGGTGGCTTAACTTCAGATTCTGCCAGCGCGTTTGTTAAAGACTTGGCCGATGGGAAGGATATAGAACTTGGTGCTTTATTTGAATTAAATAATGATAAACGGATGTTAGATAATGGTACTGGGCCGGTTGTTCTTGCACCAAAAATAGTTAAAAGCGATGGCTTTTTTGATCATGGGCGCAAAGAACTTATATTTAAGGTGAAAATAGATAACTTTAAAGATGATAAAATTTGGGTGAGGTTTAAAGAAGAAAATTTGATTAGTAATGATGTTCTGAAGTACGCATTGCTTAAGGGCACTTTAGATGAATCTAAAGACAATTCAAGTGAATCTAAGGCCAGTTTAAGCGATCATGAAGAATGGAATGTTTTCTCGTTAGTAAAGAACGGTTCGGATTACCTTTTATCTGCTCCTTTAAACCAGTTCGAAAACCTAGATTTGGAATTCTATGAAAAAGAGCTGATTATTTATCCTGAGATTGCATTAGCAAAAGGTGAGGAATATGTCATTAGTAAAGATGTAGATATCGAGCCGGTTAATGTTTCACCAAGTATGATGCCAGCATAAATCAGTAATAAGAGCCCCTGACAGGTTGTAATGTCAGGGGCTGCATTATATCTTTGTAATAGTAAGAATAGTAAGAATAGTAAGAATAGTAAGAATAGTAAGAATAGTAAGACTAGTAAGCAAGACCCTTGGGGCGAATTACCATACTAATTCGGTTGTTAGATCTTGCAATTCCTACCTTTATGATTTTTCCTGTAATTGTAGTATTTGGGCTTTTATAGAAGCAAATTTTATCAACAGGGTTCCATTCACATTTTTCACAAACAATCATGGGTAAGTCAGTTTCTTGCTCATAGTCCAGATTTTTTTCAAGATAACTACCTTTAGAAAAAACCTGTTTCAGTGCGTAGCTAGGAGTGCTATTGGCATAAATTTTTATTTTAATAGGGTCTTTGTTGACGAAGCGGCCATTTTCACGAATAGCAGGATTGTAATAACTAATATTACACTGGCCTTTTTCTGGATTAAAACCGCCACCATGTGCAAGGTGCTCTAAATCTGTAATTGTCACTTCTTTACCAAGATATTCCGTTTTAAATTTTTCAAATCCCATCTTATGAATTTCTTCTTTGGTTAGTAATAGGGACTCGTCAATGGTGCCTAATACGGTGAGGTTGGGGCTGCAAGCAGCGAGTAAACTAGAGACAAGGGCCAAGGCTATGATTTTAAATGGCTTGAATTTGAACGAGCTGGCTTTGCTTAACATGTTGACTTCCTATCAGTGTTATTTGGCATTTAATAATAATGATCAATTCTACTGGTAATCGAAATTAGTGCTAGCGCCAGTGTAAATATTTGAGGCTTGTATTGTGTTTTATTTTGAAGGTGTACACATTGGTATGTAATTGGGGGTGATTTGATACAAACTGATATGAAAATTGATTTTAAGCGATTATAAAGAATGGAATATTCTAAAATTTAAAAAGAGCGCTCAAACTTTCTTTTGGAGGTTTCGTTACAGCAATTTAAAAATTTAGATTTAGGTTTTGATGAAAAAGAACTGATTATTTACCCTCAACTTGCATTAGCAAAAGGTGAAGACTATATCATCAGTAAAGATGTGGATATTGAGCCGGTTAATGTTTCACTAAACATGATTCCAGCGTAATGCAGTAACAAAAATCCCTGAAATATTTAATTCTATCAGGGGCGGTTTTATTTACTTGTAACAGTAAAACTAGTAAGCAAGGCCCTTGGGGCGAATTACCATGCTAATTCGATGGTTAAATCCAGCAACCCCAATCTTTATGATTTTCCCAGTAATAATGGTATTAGGGCTATTATAAAAGCAGCTTTTGTCATCAGGATTCCATTCACAGGTTGTGCAAACCTCCATGGGTAAGTTAATTTCTTGATCATAATCTAACCCACCTTCAATGTAGCTGCCCTTGGAGAATAACCGTCTAAGTGCATAACTAGGTGTTTTGTTGGCAAAAATTTCAACTAAGATAGGATTGTCACTGATAAAGCGGCCATTTTTACGAATAGCGGGAGTATCGTAAGCAATATTGCACTGACCTTTTGCGGGATTAAAACCGCCGCCTTTTCCAAGGGGTTCTAAACCGCCAATGGTGACTTCTTTTCCAAGGTATTCTTTTTCGAAGGTTTCAAACCCCATTGCGTGAATTTCTTCTTTGGTCAGTAATAGGGTTTCATCAATGGTGCCTAATACTGTGAGTTTGGGGCTGCAAGCTGCGAGTAAACTAGAGGCTATGGCTAACCCTATGAATTTTAAAAAATTGAACTTGAAAGGACTGAATTTTCTTAACATGCTAATTTCCTATCACTGTTAATTGGAATTTATTAATAATTTTCAATTCTACTGATAATCGAAATTAGTGCCAGCTCCAGTGTGGATATTTGAGGTTTGTACGGTGTTTTATTTTTAATATTTACAAAGTGATATATAATTTTGGAGTATCTGATACAAACTGGTGTGAAAATAAATTTAAAGCGAGCATCAAGAATGAAATATTTTACCGTTAGTAAAAGTCGGCTCGGATTACTTTTTATACGTGCCCTTAAATCAGTTCGAAGATGTTAATGCATGGCGCTTAATACGTTATATCCCCACAATGGGCCTGGAGCTTACCAAGGCTGACAATAAAACACAGGGTGCAACCATGGAATTGAACCTCACGTCTTCTGCAGCCTTTGATTTTGCATGTGTTAATGATGAGGACTCAACTGGTGATCCAAATTTCCCTTACCAAGTAGTGAGTAAATTTCGTTTTACTAGTTGGCTAGATAGTACCGTGACAGAAAAAGAGAAAGCGCATCAAGTGAACTTCTCGGGTGGATCAGATACCTACCTGCATTTTTTAAAAGAATTTGAATCCCACAAAGAAAGTGGTTTACCTATCTCTCCTGCCATTCGCATGGAAGGCCTAGGAGATAAACCTTTGGGGAGTACACTTGTGCTTAAATACCCTAAATTCTCCAAGGCAAAAGTAGAATTTGATAAAGATAAAAAGCGCGCCATATGGACGTTGAATATCGAAGACTATGAAGATGATTACCTAGCGATTGCCTTCGAGGATGATCAATGGGGGGGGGATCTTCCTTTAAACATGGTGCACAGCGGAACCACGAGCCACTGGCACAGGTTTAAAATAGAGCGGGATGGCAATAACCAAGTGGTTATCCCCATAGATTTGACTCAGTTTGATAAAAACCAATTGTTAGCCCAGATGCATATGTTTGATGGCACTGTGGAGTTGTACCCCAAGCTTTCTTTTTTATGTCAAACCGATGAGTCTTTGTTATTTCCAGAATCCTCTGGTGTAAAAGGGGCAATTGCTCAAGACTTACTGAATAAATTTAAGCCAGATAATTTTCAGTTTTATAGTAAAAGTAATTCTGATATTGAACGTTTAGTATTAACAAATGATTATATTGAGGGGTTATAAGAGGAAAGGGCCGTGAAAACGGCCCTTATTATGTAAAGATAAATTCAATAAAATTAAAACCAGGTTTTCTCGTATTGATAGCGAAATCCTGTAGGGATTATTTCTACATAAACAATAGGGTCACGATATTTACGTTTCTCATTACTTACCAGTGTAATTTCAAATACAACACCAGTGAACTGGGTAGGATAAGTAAGCTCACAGCCTTCCCAAGGTTTGTCGGGGTTACGCGGGGATACATTGCCAAATGGGGCATATATTGGGTGAGCACAAACTTGCTGCGCGACCATTTCATCTACATGAATAAGTTGTGCCAACTGCGCGTCTGTTGGCATGGTTTGTTTAACTTCAGAACCATTAACATAACGTTGGTGTGATCGTCTTTCAAAATTCAGGTATAAGGAGGTCGCTATTTCGATAGGATATGTCGTGTCAATACGAGTATCAATGAGATTATAGCCACGTTTACATTGATTTGATGAGCCAGCCTGTACTAGGCAGTCAAAGTTTTTGACTTTTAGCAAGGTGACTTTTTTATTCAGGTACTTCTCTTCTAGTTGCTCTTGCGTCAGGTTTAATAAATCTTCTTGAACAAGGCGCAGTTCAGGCTCAATGACACCGTATTCAACGACCTTGGTCTGTGAACAGGCGGATATCAGTAAAATAATGATGAGTATACTCAGGCGTAACATGGTTATTCCCTTAATTTTGGTGATCGAGAGTGTCGATAATTGTACAATAAATAGTTTACTTGCAGGTATGTTAGTTCACAAAATAATTAAATTTTAAAGTATGTATTTAATTATTTTAAATGCTTAAGTTAATAGTTGGGCGGCAATCTCATACTGCACGATATCATGCGTTCTTCAACTTAAAACACTGCAAAAAAATCTAGCCACTGGCACAGGTTTAAAATAGAGCGGGATGGCAATAACCAAGTGGTGATTCCCATCGATTTGACCCAATTTGATAAAAACCAATTGTGAGCCAAGATGGACATGTTTGATGGCAGTGTAGAGTTGTACCCCAAGCTTTCTTTTTTATGTCAAACCGATGAGTCCTTGTTATTTCCAGAATCCTCTGGTGTAGAAGGGGCATTTACTCAAGGTTTACTGAATAAATTTAAGCCAGATAATTTTCAGTTTTATAGTAAAAGTAATTCAGATATTGAACGCTGGTATTAACAAAAGAATATATTGAAGGATTGTAAAAAAAGGGCCATGAATAATGGCCCTTTTATGTAGATTTGGATTTTAGTAAGGTTAAAACCAGGGTTTCTCGTATTGATAGCGAAATCCGCTGGGAATTATTTGTATATATACAGTTGGGTCGCGATATTTGTGTTTCTTATTGCTTACCAGTGTAATTTCAAATACAACACCGGTGAACTGTGTAGGGTAAGTAAGTTCACAACCTAGCCAAGGTTTGTCGGGGTTGTGGGGGGATACATTACCAAATGGAGCGTATATTGGGTGAGCACAAACCTGCTGGGATACTTGTTCATCAACATGAATAAGTTGTGCCAGTTGCTCGTCTGTTGGCATAGTTTGTTTAACTTCAGAAACATTGACAAAGTGTTGATGGGATCGTTTTTCAAAATTCATGTATAGGGATATTTCTATTTCGATAGGGTATTCTTTGCCCAAACGTGTATCACTGAGTCCATAACCACGAATACATTGATTTGAAGATCCTGCTTGCAACTGACAGTCACTGTTATCGACTTTAAGTAACGTTACTTTTTTATTCAGATACTTCTCTACCAGTTGCTCTTGAGTCAGGTTTAATAAATCTTCTTGAACAAGGCGCAGTTCAGGCTCAATAACGCCATATTCAACGACCTTGGTCTGTGAACAGGCTGATATCAGTAAAATACTGATGAGTATACTCAGGCGTAACATGGTTATTCCCTTAATTTTGGTGAACGAGTGTGTTGATAATTGTACAATAAATAGTTTGTGTGCAGGCATGTTAGTTCGCAAAATAATTAAATTTTAGTGTTTGCGTTTAATTCGTAAATTCAACTTACAAGTGCATATAAAGGTGTGAATGAGGAGTTAATTAGGGTTGAGTAACACTGAAATTATTTAATTTCCAAAGTGGAAGGAACTAAAAATTTTTTTAGACTGAATGTGAAGAAGCTACAGCTTAAATCCGAGCAATTCATAAATTACTATTTTATGTGCACATCCTAATCAAGGACTTCGATCAACAAATGTCAGAACAGCGACGGGTTGTGACCACAGAAACAGAATATAAAAAATACGGCTGTATTTAGTTTTAGAAAATGATTTTACTGAGTTAATGCAGTCGCCATTAGTGCTTTGCATTTTCAGCAGATCGGGCAATAAAAAGCATTGCTAAGAGTGCGTTTGGGTTCCCTTACAAGGCGCCCAAAGTCACTATAAAACGTGGTAACGGGGCAGTAACTTCGGTAAAGGGGTCAGTTTTTTTGTTTTATATCAAGAAATGTTAAACGCAGATAGCGTCGATGAAATACTGTCTATCCCCGTACAACAACCTTAAAGCTTTTCTCAATATCAAAATACAACTAAAACTACAGCCTTTTAGGCGGTTTTGGTCTATATAGCGCCCCGTAGTATTTCCCCCTGAAACTATACTGATTATACGTTTATGTTAATGGGTCCCACCATGTTATCCCTTCCTTTAAATCGCAGGTTCATGGGCATTGCCCTGTTTTGTTGTTTGTTTGCATTAACCGCGTGTTTAGACACCAGCGATTCGGACGTGTTGGTTGTTGAAGAAGAGGGCCAACCCGCTCCTCAAGAAGATGACAGCATCGATGATACCAATAACCCAGGTGATGATATAATCAATACCCCTGCTGACAATTACGGCAAAAACACCTTAAATGCCGCATCCCCGCTGGCGGTGAACATTGCGCCTTTTGCGGCCTGGACTCCAGGCTGGGTGTTAATAGATGGCTTTGCCAAGACTCAACCGTGGATCTCTAACCTGTGTAACAGCGACGCATGGGGCTCGGGGCCTGCCTTAAATAGGGATGCACAAGGCTGGGTCACTAGTCTTGCCAGCAATCAATGCGCTGATACCTTGGCCTTTGGTTCGCAAGCGGGGCACTATCCTGATGGCGAATACGTGGTCTTATTTGAAGGGGAGGGCAGTCTATCTTTTCGGTGGGATGTACAACCCGAAGTGGCCCACATACAAGGGGA
>MAAB01028122.1_pt1 | contig 13644 bp, 15 predicted proteins | sample 1115991 | NCBI WGS metagenome assembly MAAB01 (sample SAMN04961124, study PRJNA320927) | seawater metagenome | isolation source: sample BD02T18 sea water enriched with oil for 18 days | place: USA:Gulf of Mexico | collected 2013-07-27
GCCAAAATATCGGTCTTAGACCGTGGCTTTTTATTTGCCGACGGGGTGTACGAGGTTATCCCCGCCTACGCCGGTAAACTTTTTCGCCTACAGCAACACCTAGAGCGGCTTAATAATAGTTTAGCGGCGATTCGTATGCCGCCGGTTATGAACGAGCAACAATGGACCGAGGTATTAAACCGGCTGCTGCAAACACACAGCCAATCAGATCAATCGGTCTACATTCAAGTCAGCCGTGGAGCCGCTAACACTCGCGACCATCAATTACCGAGTGACTATCAGCCCACCATCTTTGCGATGTGCCAAAGCATTGCCAACGACAATCTTGCGCATATCGCGAAAGGGGTTCACGCCATCACCCTCGATGATATCCGCTGGGACTGGTGCCATATAAAGTCCGTTGCCCTACTCGGAAACATTTTATTAAAACAGCAGGCCGCCGATCAGCAATGCGGAGAAGCCATTTTGTTGCGCGACGGTTATGCCAACGAAGGCTCCGCGAGTAATTTATTTATCGTCAAAAACAAACAACTCATCACCCCACCGAAGAGCCACAACCTGCTCCCTGGCATTACCCGAGACCTCGTCTTGGAGCTCGCCAGCGCCGATGGGGTCGATTGCATAGAAGCAGAAATTTCCGAACAACAACTCGGCACTGCCGATGAAATATGGTTAACCAGCTCAACCAAGGAAATCATGCCGGTGATCAAACTAAACCGACAAATCGTCGGCAATGGACAACCCGGCGAGCTCTGGCAGCGGATGGCTAAGCGCTATAGCGAATTTAAGACCGACCTGAGGAAACAAGCCCATGTCTGATACCACAAACGACCAACAACACAACGCATTAATGGACTACCCTTGCGCCTTTACCATTAAAACGATGGGCTTAGCCGGCAGCGGCTTTGAAGAAATCGCCTTGGACATTGTCCAACGACACGCGCCCGAAGTTGAGTCATCATCGATCGCCTCGAAACTCAGTAAAACCAATAAATTTGTTTCCTTGAGCATCACTCTAACCGCGAAAAGCAAACAACAAATGGATGCTATTTACCAAGACCTGAGCGATTGTGAACAGGTATTGATGTCATTGTGATAACAAACAAACCTGCCAACCAAGCTCTCAAAATTCGTCAGCTCGGCCAGCAAGACTACCAATCAACCTGGGCCGCAATGAAAACCTTTTGCAGCGAGCGAGGTGCTAAAAGCATCGACGAGGTTTGGTTTGTCGAGCACCCTGCCGTGTTCACCCAAGGCATCAGCGGTAAAGCCGAACATATTCTCGGCAGCAGTGAGATCCCTATCGTGCAAACAGACCGTGGCGGGCAAGTGACTTATCACGGCCCTGGGCAGTTAGTGATGTATGTATTATTCGACCTACGCCGCTTAGGCATCGGCGTGCGCGCCTTGGTCGATTTATTAGAGAACATCACCATCGCCAGCTTGAAACTCTACGGCCTCAGTGCCGTATCACGTCAAGATGCCCCCGGCGTGTATATTGCCGAAAAGAAAATTGCCTCACTCGGTTTGCGGGTCAAAAAAGGCTGTAGTTACCACGGTTTGAGTGTCAACATCGACATGGACTTGAACCCCTTTCGTTTAATCAACCCCTGCGGTTATGAGGGCTTAGAGATTACCCAACTCGCCGAATATAGCGTAAACTGCCAGCCCGCAGACTTTGCCGCCGTGTTATTGCAACAACTGCAAAACGAACTTAATTACGCACCGCTATTACTTGGCACTAACTCACTCTAGAACTAATTCAATGTCACAAGATACCGATACTTTAAAAGCCCCTTCACGCGCGACCCCCGAGACCCACCAGCGTAATGAGTCTAAACTTTCACGTATTCCCATTAAGGTTGAAAACACGGGCGACGTCTTACGCAAGCCCTCTTGGATTCGCGCCAAAGTCCCCAGTGGCCCACGCGTAAACGCGATCAAAAAAGCATTGCGTGAACACGGTTTATATTCAGTCTGCGAGGAAGCCGCCTGCCCCAACCTAGGTGAATGTTTCAATAATGGCACCGCGACCTTCATGATCATGGGCGATATTTGTACCCGTCGCTGCCCATTTTGTGACGTCGCACACGGTCGGCCAAAACCACTCGATACCGAAGAACCGCAAAAACTCGCCGCGACCATTAAAGATATGAAGCTGCGTTATGTGGTCATCACCTCGGTTGACCGAGATGACTTACGTGACGGCGGTGCCGACCACTTTGCACAGTGCATTAGCGCTATTCGCCAACATAACCCAGACATTCAAATCGAAATTCTAGTGCCCGATTTCCGCGGTCGAATGGACGTGGCAGTGGATATTTTGGCGACAACGCCGCCCAATGTTTTCAATCATAACCTCGAAACCGTGCCACGTTTATATAAAAAAGCCAGACCCGGTTCCGACTTCCAATGGTCATTAAACTTGATCAAACGTTATAAAGCTGAGCACCCCGAAGTCGCAACAAAATCTGGGCTGATGCTCGGCCTCGGTGAAACCATGGAAGAAACACTTGAGGTGATGCGTGATTTACGCGCACATGATTGCGATATGCTGACCTTAGGGCAATACCTGCAGCCCAGCAAGGATCATTTAGCGGTTGAGCGTTATGTAACACCTGAAGAGTTTGATGAGCTAGCAAGGCTAGGTAATGAAATGGGTTTTTCTCACGTTGCCAGTGGACCAATGGTGCGCTCCTCATACCACGCCGACGAACAAGCATCCTCCGTTATTGACTAGGCAACGTTGATCCTAGGGATGCCAGTCGCTCTGGGGTTCCAACGTCAACCCACACGCCTTGATGCCGCTGACCACTCACCTGATCAGCGGTTATTTGCCGTCGAATAAGCGGCGCCAAGGGAAACACCCCGGCTGTTTCAGCAGCAAACACCGAGGGGTGAAAAACGCCCACCCCACTATAGGTCAAGCATTCACCACCTTCGTTCAACACTCGACTCTCGTGCAACTGAAAATCCCCCGTATGGTTATGCTTGGGATTGTCCACCAAAACTAAATGTATTTTTTTAGCCGTTTGATCGCGCAAACTGGCATACGGAAAGTCCGTCCAAACATCCGCGTTCACCAGTAAAAAGTGCTCCTGCCCCAGCAGCGGTAACGCCTTATGGATGCCACCACCGGTTTCAAGCGCTAACTCACCTTCATCGGAATACTCGATCGTCACCCCCCATTGCTCACCAGAGCCAAGGGCTTGCTTGATTTGCCCACCTAAATAAGCCAGATTTATCACGAACTCGGAAAAACCCTGTTGTTTGAGCGCCAACAACTGGTGCTCAATAAGGCTACGTCCGCTTATCTCTAATAACGGCTTAGGGCAGTGCTCGGTCAAACTCCCCATCCGTTGCCCACGGCCAGCGGCCAGAATCATCACCTTCATTTTACGATAAACCTCGTAAGTGCTGGTCGAACTTCGCCTCCACCGCGTGTGATAACAACACATCGGCCAGCGGTTTTAATTCATCGTAAGCCTGAGCAACCTTCAATACATAACTCAGGGTACGCGGAATATCCTTTAAATACCCAGCCTTACCATCGCGTAATAATAAACGACAGAAGATCCCAATCGCCTTCATATGCCGCTGCATCCCCATCCAGTCAAACCATTGATAAAAACACGCCGAGCCGAACTCGTCATCACAGCCCATTTGCTGACGTTGCTGTAAAAAATCATCTAGCCAAGCATGTACCTGCTCATCGGGCCATTCGATATAACAATCTCGATATAAGGAAGCCAAGTCATAACTTAACGGCCCAAGCACCGCATCTTGAAAATCAATAACCCCCGGATTGCCGAGTTCACAGCACATCAAATTCCTCGAGTGATAGTCTCTATGCACAAAAACCTGTGGCTGTGCTAACGCCGACTCCAGTAATTTTTGTTGGATAAGGGCTAAACCTTCCAATTCCCCGGCGGACAACTGAATGCCTAATAATTCGACTAAAAACCAATCATTGAACAAGTCCATCTCTTGCTGCAATAAAGCAGCGTCATAGACCGGTATTTCAAGCTCAGCTGGAACTAATTGATGCATTTTATGCAAGGCCTGAACGGCATCTGTGTATAAAGCAGGCGCGGTCTCTGGCTTCAACTCATCTAAATAACAACGGGAACCTAGGTCAGTTAATACTAAAAAACCTAGTTCTAGCGACTGGTGAAAAACAACCGGCGTATTAATCCCTTGCTGGAACAATACATTAGCTATCGCAATAAACGGCTGGCAATCCTCTTTATCAGGCGGTGCATCCATCACCACATAGGACTCCCCCCGTAAGACCAGCCTAAAATAGCGCCTAAAACTGGCATCTACCGAGGCCGCTTCACAACTAAATTCATCCGTGCCAAAAACACCCCGCAACCACTCTAGAAGTAATTGTTTACGCCTATCTGTACCCATATAAACCACTCTCATTGACCAAATTAACTAATAGCGAAAGTCACGTGCTAAAATACAAAAAAACTATAAAAGTCTCGTTGAAGAATTACCCATTCTATGCGATTTTATATACTCTACGTTAGAATCAACCAAAAGGCCGCCCCATTAACTGCTCGTATAAACATTTTATCCTTGGCTTCAGCCTTTTATTGACCGCCTCACAAGCCGTTGCCTACAATAACTCTCAATGGGATTGCACATTACAGCACGACGGTAAAACCTGGGACTGTTCAGCCGGCTCGAGGCCATTCTTAGTGCACAAAACACACCTCAACACAAAACTCCGCCTGCGCCTATTCCACGCGTTCAATTAAGCCGACAAGTCGCCACAAAAACAGCTACCCAACAACCCCAGAGGGTCACCGATTTAGCGAGTAAGGGCGCATGGAACTGTCAAGCGGCAGTCGATGGCAGTTGGGATTGCGCACAAACGAAGAGCCCCGTAGCGCGCACCTTGGTCAGCGCCGAAACAAGCGAAAGCGGTCTATTTATCGATTACGCCAGCAGCCGTCTAAGAAATGAGACCTTGTTCCAACAAATGGTGCAGCAGCTTGCGGTTAACCCTTGGGATAACTGTGACGTTATTACTGATGAAAAAGCTAGCGCCGACTCACCAGCGATTCAACAGCAGCGTTTAGATGCCGAGGTCAATATCGAAGCCGACTATGCTGAAATATTAAACAAGGATGATGCCCGCTTTAGTGGTGATGTGTTGATTAAACGTGCCGATCAACTCATTACCGCCGACCAAGTGGACTACCAAAATCAACAACAAATAGCGACGGCATCCGGCGATGTCTTCTATATGCAACAAGGCTTTTCCATGCATAGTGATCGCGCCCAATTACAGCTCAACGGTAACACCGGCCAATTCGACAACAATCAGTTGATTATCGCGGGTAACCACGCCAGAGCCAGCACCCAGACTACCCAACTGCTAAAACGCGGTATTACACGATCAAAACAAGTAATCTATACCACCTGTGCTCCTAGCGTCAATGATTGGGAACTGCAGGCAGAAACATTAGAATTAAACAGCGAAACCGGCCGGGGTACTGGGCGCAATGTATGGGTCGAAGTCTTCGATATGCCGCTACTTTACACCCCCTATATCAGCTTCCCAATCGATGATCGACGCCAATCGGGCATTTTAGCCCCGACCTTTGGTAATTCCGATACCACGGGCACCGACCTTGCTGTGCCTTATTATTGGAATATCGCGCCTAATTACGACGCCACCATTACCCCGCGTATCATGAGCAGCCGAGGCCTGATGCTCGGCACAGAGTTTCGTTACCTCAGCNNNNCGTTGGAACTCACGGTTAACATCGGATATTGAACTAAAGGCCCTGTCGGACGATGACTACCTAGAAGATTTTGGCAACAGCCTTAGCATCTCCAGCGACCGCTACCTAAAAAGCCATGCTAACTTGAATTATCGTGCCGACAACTGGAGACTGTTAACGAGGATTGATAATTACGATTCGATTGATGAAACGATCAGCAAGGCCTCACGCCCCCACCGTCGGTTACCTCAGTTCCTATTTAACCTCAACGAACAAACCGTATTCGACATCGCCAAAGTTAATATGCGTAACGAATTTGTCTATTTTGACCACAGCAGCGCCACCACCGCCAAGCGAATCGACCTACAACCCAGCATCAGTGCGCCGTTGCGTAACCCTGCGGGCTTCATCACCCCTAAACTGAGTGTTCGCCATACCAGTTACCGCTTAGATAAACAGGCTAGCGGCGTGAGCAATCATATTGAACGCACCCTGCCGATACTATCCCTAGACTCTGGTCTGTTCTTTGAAAGGGAGCTAAAGCTTGCCGGTGGTATGATCCAAACCTTAGAACCGCGTGCGTTTTACTTATATGTTCCTTATGAAAAACAAGATGAGATACCCCTCTTCGATAGTTCTGAGTACGACTTCAGCTACAACCAACTCTTCCGAGAAAACCGTTTTTCCGGCGCCGATCGAGTCGGTGATGCAAATCAGCTGACCTTAGCCGTCACCTCAAGGTTTATCGAAGCTGACACCGGTAAAGAACGACTGCGAGCCAGCCTCGGTACGATCGTTTATTTCGATGATCTGCAGGTGGGGCTTAATGCAAACAGTAAAACAATTAACAAAGACAGTTCCGATCTCGTAGCTGAGCTTTCAACAAAGATCACCGATAACTGGTCTGCTCGCTCCGCCTTCCAGTACGACCCACACGCCGGCATTACCCAAAAAGCGACACTAGGACTACATTATAGGGATGGCGCAAACCGCCTATTCAATGCCACCTATCGTTCACGCTATGCGGGTACGGTTGATAGCTTGGGTCACTCTAACGATATTGAGCAAACCGACCTATCCTTCAAGTGGCCAATCAATAAAGAATGGAGCACGGTGGGGCGTTGGAATTACTCAGAAGAACACAACGTAGCGCTCGATACCTTCCTCGGTCTTGAAAAAGATACTTGCTGCTGGCGTTTACGCGTTATTGCGCGTCAATACGTCAACGACGCCCTCGATGAAGAACCTAAACAAGGCATCTTCTTCCAGTTCGAACTCAAAGGGCTGACCAGCTTTGGTGAAAAACTAGATTCTTTCCTCGAAGAAGGTATTTTAGGTTACCAAATACCCGAGCAATAAACCCCATTCGCTATAACGCCGATGGACAATCTGAGTCCATCGGTCAACTGACACCGTTAAATAAAACACCCCGATATGAAACGATTGCAACCCGCCATACTCAGCTTATTATTAACTCTGACTTGCTCTGTAACCCTTGCTAACGACTCCGTTAATCGCATTATCGCGGTTGTCGACCAAAGCGTCATCTTGCAAAACCAGCTCGATGAGAAAATCAAACAAATGTACCAGCGCATGTCACCTGAACAACGAGCTGCGCTATCCGCCAACGATATAAAAAAACGCGTACTCGATAAGATCATCATCGCATTGCCAGCAGCAATAAACTGAGTATCGACAAATTTGTAGCAGTGTTAGCAAAAGACGACATTAGCTTACCAGCCTTCAAACAATCGGTGCGCGAGCAAATACTGGTCAGACGTATTCAATCAAGCTTCGTACACCACGAAGTCAAGGTATCTGAACAAGAAGTAAACAGCTTCTTAAAACTGCTAGAACAAAACAATGCCGACCAATCCAGTGAGTACCACCTTGGGCATATCCTCATTGCCACCCCTGAAAACGCCACTAGCCAACAAATTCAGCAAGCCGAGCAAAAAGCCGATCAACTGCTAAAGCAATTACGAGCGGGTAAGAAATTTTCTACCGTATCAATCAGCCAATCCGACGCCAGCAATGCATTAGAAGGCGGCGACCTCGGCTGGATGAAGCTCACTCAAATGCCATCTTTACTAAAACCCTACGTGGAAAAAATGCAACAAGGCGATATTTCGCCTTCAATTCAAAGTCCCAGCGGATTCCATATTATTCAGTTATTTTCGGTTCGTGGACCGAAAAAAGTAATCGTCACTAAAACCCATGTCCGCCATATATTAATTAAGATCAACGCCTTAGTCAGCGATCAAGCTGCTGAGAAACGTCTATTAGGGCTTAAACAACGTATCGCTGACGGTGATGATTTCGCCACCTTAGCACGCGCAAACTCGGAAGATCGAGGTTCTGCCATTACTGGCGGCGACCTCAATTGGGTACAACCCGGTGCACTCGTTCCCGCCTTTGAAGAAGCAATGAATAAACTTGCAATCAATGAAGTTGGCGAGCCTATTCAAAGCCAGTTTGGTTGGCACTTGATCCAAGTCCTAGGTCGCGAACAACAAGACAATACTCAATTAATGCGCAAAGCTCAGGCTCGCTCACAATTACAAAAACGCAAGGCCGATGCGGCCATTGAAGCCTGGTTAACCAAATTGCGCGACGAAGCTTATATAGAGTATCGCCTCAATGATTAGATCTGCCCCATCAATTAGAGCATGAGCCCAGCAAGAATTGCCATAACCCCCGGTGAACCGGCTGGTATTGGCCCCGATGTTTGTTTGCAAATATGCCAACAAGCTTGGCCCTGTGAACTCATCTTCATCGCCGACCCCGATTTATTACAGCGCCGAGCAGAAAAACTGGGGTTATCAATCGACATTCAACTGGCTGATTTATCTCAAGCTAGCCACGAACATATACCCGGCAAGATGTTAGTCTCAGCTCTGCCTAGATCAGCACTGCCAAGCACTCGTTACCGGCCCCGTACAAAAAAGCATTATCAACGAGGCTGGTATCGCCTTTTCGGGGCATACCGAGTTTTTTGCTGAATATTGCGGTGGTTACCCGGTCATGATGCTAGCCAGCAATGAGCTGCGCGTTGCATTAGCCTGCACCCATTTACCCCTTAAGGACGTCAGCGCCACCATTACCCGTCCGTTACTAGAAAAGGTTATAAGGGTACTACAACGTGACCTAATCGATAAATTTTCCATTCAACAACCGCGTATCGCGGTCTGCGGCTTGAACCCCCACGCAGGGGAAAATGGCCACCTAGGTGATGAGGAAATTAACACCATCAGCCCGTGTTTAGAGGAGCTTCGCCAGCAAGGTTTTCTGCTAAGCGGCCCCTTGCCGGCCGATACCGTTTTCACCCCTGCCATCTTAAACCAGCACGATGCCGTATTAGCCATGTACCACGATCAAGGCCTACCCACCCTCAAGTATTCAGCCTTTGGTGACGCCGTCAATATTACCCTAGGGCTCAATATCATCCGCACCTCCGTCGACCACGGAACCGCTTTAGAGCTCGCTGGTAGCGGCAAAGCCAGCGCAACTAGTTTACAATCCGCCCTACAGATGGCAATAAATTTATCAACACACTAATATTTTGAATAAACCACATAAAGCACGTAAACGATTCGGCCAAAACTTCCTCAACGACAGTCGAGTTATTCATCAAATCATCATGGCGATTAACCCGTCTGCGAGCGATCACGTAATTGAAATTGGCCCTGGGCAAGGTGCTATTACCGAACCACTGCTCGCCAGTCAGTGTCAATTAGACGTTGTTGAACTGGATCGAGACTTGGTCAGCCGTTTAGCCGTTCAGTTCTCACAATATCCGCGATTTAATTTACACAGTGCAGACGCTCTCAGCTTCGATTTTTCCAGCTTATCTGACGGGGAGAAATTACGTATTGTGGGCAACCTCCCCTACAACATTTCGACCCCGCTATTATTTCATTTGATGGAGCAAGCTGAGCATATCGAAGATATGTACTTCATGCTGCAAAAAGAAATCGTCAACCGTCTACAGGCTAGACCCGGTAGCAAACAGTTTGGTCGTTTGAGCATCATGATTCAAATACATTGCGAGGTTGAAGCCTTATTCGACGTAGACCCCGAGAGCTTTGATCCCAAACCAAAAGTCATGTCGAGTATCGTTCGCCTAAGACCCCATACTCAAACTAAGTACCGCATAGAGGATCTAAGCTTATTCGAAAAAATAGTCAAAGCAGCCTTCGCACAGCGCCGCAAAACGATACGGAATAACCTAAAAGAAGTCTGTGATGAGGACGTATTACGCCTTGCGGGAATAGACCCCGGAGCACGCGCCGAAGCCTTAGCCATCGAACAGTTCGTCGAACTCAGCAATCAACTCAGTCAGGAGCTATAAGGCTTACATTTGTGGATAAACGAAGTTAATCAGCTGGTAACTGAGGTAGATATAACAAAATGTCAGTAATAAACAGGTCGTTAAATGCTTTTGTATCGCCTCTCGCAAAATATGCGCCATCACCACGAAGCTCCAACACATAATAATGAAGACTAACCAGCCCAACAGGCCTATGTCTTGCTGCTTACTCGACAATAGTTCCAAGCGATAGACCAAGGGAATGCTGAGCATACTCATCAGCGCACCACTAGCATACAAGGCTGTCATCACTTGCTTGAAACGGCTGGAGAATGAAAAATAAGCCAGTAATAAATAACTGAATAGGGTCAAGATCAACGCATCTAAGCTTGCCTGCCCGACGGCAGTCCATAAACTAACTTGGCTGCCAAAATAAATACTGCAGCTACCGGAAAACAGGTAACAGTAAAGCATCATCCGCTGCAAATAAGCAGACTCTACTACATCACGTGGGCCTTTTCTCAACAGGCAAATCCGACAAATTGTTTTCAGCAGTGAGCTATAATTCTCATTCATAAGCCAAGTATGCTGTACCATTGCAGCTTATTCAACATCGCTTACGTGAATTGAGATGATATTCAGTCAAAACGAACTCGTAACATTCAAAATCATTGAGCTCAATCAAGAACATCAAGACTTGCACTACATTATTGATCACCTAACCGATGAACTTAACCCCGATCAAATTCGTATTCGGCGGCTAAAAAAACGTCGGCTGTACGTAAAAGACCAAATTGCACACCTCAGAAGTTCATTAATTCCCGATATCGATGCCTAATGGAAAAAATTACTCAAACACAATATTTAGAGCTCATTGCTGGCGCGGAGGTGCTCGAAAAAGATGGTTTTGGGTTAAAGGTTCTTGATACAAAAAAAGGTGAAATGATTAAGTTATTCCGCCGCAAACGCCTATTCTCCACCGCCCTTTTTAAACCCTATGCGCTACGTTTTGCAGACAATGCCCAACAGTTACGTGCGCTGGGCATTCCCAGTATTACCGTCAATAGACTACTCTGGTGCGCAGAGATACAACGCCACATCGTTATTTACCAACGCCTTGAAGGCGAGTTATTACGTGATGTTCTTAGCGAAAAAACAACGCAGAGCAAAACGACATTTGAAAAATTCGCCGCGTTTATTGCACAGCTACACCAATCGGGGGTTTATTTCCGCTCGGCTCACTTACGTAACATCCTAGTTCAACCGAATGGCGAACTGGCGCTGATTGATATTTCTGATATGCAAATTAAAGCTAAAGCTTTATCGTTAGCCTTACGTAAACGCAACTTCGAGCATATTCTTCGTTACCAAGAAGATAAGGATTTATTGACGCCTCAATTAGAGTATTCAATACCACCCCATTGCCCGTTAGCTTTTCAACTTCAGTCAATAATGAGTGATAACGCGGGTTGGTTTTCTTCGTCACAATCTGCGCACGAGCGGTACCATCTTCATGAACAACTTCGGGGATTCGCGCTTTCCAACTTTCCGCCACATCGAAGGTAAACGTCATATAAGGACTAGGGTGATCGGTTTGCAGAATATCTTCGGCAATACTATCGAGAATACTCGGGCAAAATGGGCGCCAGCGTTCACGGTACTTAATTTGCGCGTTAATTCTATCCGCCACGCCCTTGCTACTAGGGTTACCAATAATGCTTCGATTACCCAGTGCACGCGGGCCAAATTCCATACGCCCCTGAAACCAAGAAATAGGGTTTCCATCCGCCAGTAACTTAGCGGTATATTCCGTAGTGTTTTCTAATACTTCGTAGGCTGGTTTATTGGGGTGATCTAAACAGGCCTGTATACATTCTTCATTGGTGTATTTAGGGCCTAGATAAACATGCTCCATTTTCTCAATGTTTTCACCCAGTTCTTGCGCCGCGTAACTGCATCACTCGAGGCCGGTTGCACGAAGAGCTCTTTAACATCCGGGCGAGCGATAATGCGCTGATTCAATTTAACGTTTAACGCAACCCCACCGGCGTAACATAATTTACCGGTTTCCTTCAGCGTATCGCCCAAGTAGTTATCAATAAGACCCAAGGCTACTTTTTCTAACAAGGCTTGAATACTCGCTGCATAATCGATATAGGGGTCGCCTTGGGCCTAACCATTCAATTAATTTTGGACTGAAATAATAGCCTTTACCGTTTTCTTTATAGCGGCGTAAACCTAGGCAGTTTACCAACTGCGTATTGACTTTAAAGTCTTTACCATCCGTATCAATCAAGCGTGAAAAATCGAAGCGTGTTGGATCACCATACGGTGCCATCCCCATCACTTTAAACTCGCCATCGAGCATTTCAAAACCTAAAAATTCGGTAATGGCACCATACACGCCGCCTAAAGAATCGGGATCATAAAATTCTTTAATCTTATGAATTTTGCCATTTTCACCATAACCAAAAAAAGTAGTGGCGTATTCACCCTTACCATCAATGCCTAAAATAGCGGTTTTCTCTTTAAAGCCACTGAGGTGATAAGCGCTACTCGCGTGCGCTAGATGGTGCTCAACCGGTACGAATTTAACCCGCTGCGAATCAATGCCTAAATCATCAAGCATTTTCATGACATTTTTAAAGTTACGTTCATAACGGCGATTGCCATTGAATAACGCCATCAAAGCACGGTCTGGCGCATACCAGTAACGTTTTGCATAATGCCAACGTGCAGGACTCGAAAGGCCTATTTTGGCATACGGGAAAGCCACCACATCAATTTCGCTAGGGTCTATTCCAGCGTACTGCAAACAGAATTTAGTCGATTCATAAGGGTATTTCCCCTTCGCGTGTTTATCACGAAGGAAACGCTCTTCTTCCGCTGCCGCGACTAATTTACCATCGATATAAAGTGCTGCCGATGCATCGTGGCTCACAGCCCCCGATAAACCCAAAACTTTCATACTAAACCCGTTTTAAATGTCTGTTAATCGCCGAAACGATAATAATTGATCTATTTTACAGCCTGCTAATGCCATCGTGCTAATTTTAATTAGCCATCAGCTGCTGGCCTTAGCCTTGCTAGAATTACCGAAGCGAACTAAGGCTTATTTCTTTTTCTCGGTTTCCGCGCAGAGCTTATCCCATAATCGTTGAGAGCTGCCGCTTAAGCGTTGTTCGCCGCGATACAGCTGAAAGAAGTTGTATTTATCCTCTGCTGTCCAGCCGTGTGAATGACGCAATAAGGTGGAAAGATCGCGAAACACCGCACGCCGCTTACACCACGGTTGTTTAACCTTTTCTAAATCAATCACCCGCAAGTCGAATGCACTCTTGCCGAGCTGCTTCACGAATACGTGTTTGGGATAAAAACAATTGTGTTGAAATCGACGTTCATGCATTGCGTGCATTAGTTCAGCCAGCTTAGCAAACAGCGCTTGTTTACTCTCATCGCTGGATAAAATCTTTCCCCCATGCTGATATTCTTCGGCAGACAGCGGTCTATACCCCGCCAACTCCTCGGTCATAATCACTGCACGCTTACGTCCTTTGTCTTTCCATTGCTCAAAGAAGATCGGATCAAGCGATGGGA
>MAAB01007770.1_pt1 | contig 13628 bp, 10 predicted proteins | sample 1115991 | NCBI WGS metagenome assembly MAAB01 (sample SAMN04961124, study PRJNA320927) | seawater metagenome | isolation source: sample BD02T18 sea water enriched with oil for 18 days | place: USA:Gulf of Mexico | collected 2013-07-27
TGGGCGGGGAAAAAACTTTCAATGCGTAACTCTTGCAAGGTTATATCTTGCGGGGTGCCTAGGGTGGTGAGTGTGCTAAAAAAACTCAGGCTTACCTGGTTATTTTTGATGGTAAATTCATATATAGGCCCTTGATTTAATTCCTTAGCTCGATATTGCCAACTTTGTGGGATATGGGGCCAAGCTAAAATTTTGTTGAGCAGCTCATAGCCGGCGGGGTCTTGAGTGTGCAGTAATTCATTTTGCAATTGTTGTAGCAACACCGAGGCCGCATCTTCCCAGTTGGGTAAAAAAGGTTTAAGGCCATCCACGGCCAAATATAGCTCGTACACGTTGGGGTATTTACTCAATGTGCTTGCAGGCAAAAAGGTTAACAGCATTCTAAGCGCGCCGCTGTTGGCCATTAATTGGTTACCTAGGGCGTCCATGACGATGGCAGGGTAAGGGCTGTGGTGATCCAGTATCCTTGTGAGGGCCTGGCGTACTTTCGCCATGGCAGGCGAATCTAAACTGTGTTTACTAAAGTGAGGATTAAACCCCGCTGCCATTAATAACGCGTTTTGTGACTTTAGTGACATGCTTAGAGTGTTGGCCAGACGCATAACCATATCTAAACTGGGTTTAGACTTGCCATTTTCAAGGAAGCTTAGGTGTTTAATGGAAATGTCGGCATTGAGTGCCAGATTCATTTGACTAACCCCCTGAATTTTCCGCCACTGGCGAATGGATTCACCAAAGAGCGTATTTTTCTGGCCAGAGTTATGGTCATCCTTTTTCATTGTTCTTCTTATCGGATAGTTAAATATATTCAACAGTTTACCTGTTAGGTAATTCTTTTTCGATTTTTCTGGGCAGATAATTGGCCTGAGCTGTGACGCGCTCATTATTAATTATTAAAGGGTAAAGAGAATGAATTATTCGCTGCAAATAAAAGCATTAATGGCACTATTAACGGCTTTTATGGGGTTGAGCATTTACATCGCCTTAACTGCTGAGAATCCTATCTGGGTTGAAACCACTCAGATGCTGTCCAATGTATCCAGTTTGCAGTTTCACGTATTGGTGGATATATACATTCTAACGTTGCTGTTTTGTATTTGGATGGTTAAAGACAGTGTCGATCTGGGGTTCTCGGTGCCCATTCGCGTGATGTTTGTGCTGATGTGTGTGGGTCTAATCTCCATTGGGGTCATATGCTATTTGTTGTATCGAGCGCATCAGCTTAACAAACCCACGGTGAGGTGAACCCCACAGGGAATGTAAAGCTAGGGGGCAAGCTCTTATCGTTTTAAAGTAATTTTTTAATGAGTGCCTCAATATCGGCCTTGCCCATATATTTAGGCGCAGCGTGAATTTTCAACGCTTCGGCATAAGAGCTTAAAGCAATTTTAGGTATATCTGCTTCTTTAAGGCCGGCTAACTTCGTAGGAATATTAAGTTGCTGGTTTAAGTCTTTCAGCTTGTTCACCACACTCTGTGCTAGTTGTTCCTGCGTGTTAGACGCATTCCCTAAGCCCGTTTTAATCGCGAGCGTGGCTAATTTTTCAGTCACGGTGTCTTTGGAATATTCAATTACCAGCGGTAGTAATATTGCATTGCCCAAGCCGTGAGAGGTGCCATACACAGCTCCAAATTGATGAGAAATAGCGTGAACATAACCCAGCATAACTTTCCTAAAAGCCATGCCGGCGGTCAGTGACGCTTCGGCCATGGCCTGGCGTGCCTGCAAATTGTTGCCATCGGCAAAGCATATGGGTAAATGCGTAAAGATACCTTGAATGGCTTCTATCGCTAACGCGTCTGACTCTGGGTTACTTAGCTTACTGATATACGCTTCTAAGGCATGGGTCATGGCATCCATACCGGTTTCGGCTGTGATACCGGCGGGTCTAATACCGCCACTTTGGCAACAGTACGGCTATCAATCATAAAACGCTTAATGTGCGTAATATCCTCAGAAATTACCGCAGCATTAGTTACTTCTGAACCCGTTCCCGACGTGGTGGGTATGGCATAAAAAGGCAAGGGCACATTTTTACCTTTACGCATGCCCATAAGTGATTCTACGGGTTGCTCATTGGTGGCAGCTACTATCATCGCTTTTGCCGCATCCATGACCGAGCCCCCGCCCAAGGCAATGGCACAGTCACAGTTGTGTTCTTTTAATACAGCTAAGCCTGCTTTTACGGTGGTAAAAGTGGGGTCTGGAATTACCTCTGAATACACCACAGACGCTAATCCTCTAGCACTCAATGCGCTTGATAACGTATCACAATAACCTCTTTTTACGGCCCCAGGGGTGGTTACAATAAGCACTTTTTTTAGATCCGATTGGGCTACCTTATTGGCTAATTCGGCAATGGCCTCAGGCCCTGTTAGTACATGAGTATGGCGAATTTTCATTAATTTAAGGCCATAACCCATAGCCTTTAGTTTTACGTCATGCAGTTTGAATTGTAGGTGCTCTGAAAATGTAGCCTTCGATGTGGTCATAATATACTTCTTTGTGAGGTGAGTAGCCCAGAGCCCACGGGAGCTGTTGCAGGCTCATTTTGTTATATGCTGGCTAGTCTAAACAGTGCCTTTATTAAAGACTGTTAAAATTGTTACATTTGAAGATGTTTGAGGTGCTTTAAATGCTAATAATGTAATTAGAGGGCATCTTTAATAATTACTCGTAATCTAACCATGGCTGTTTACTTGCTATCCCCAGCCTGATTCTTCGCAAATTACGTACGTTTAGCTCAAATTGTACGTAATTGATTAGAGCGACCTATTTTGACCTAGAAACTCTGTGCCAATTGAGGGATATTTAGCTCAATAATAAAAATATGCTGATTAGACCGACCAATGTGAAAGGAGTAAATATGATAAGTGATATATATTTTCGCTTACTTCTAGATACCATTATCAAAGACCCATCAATTAAAGACAAACCTGATAATTTTAAAGACTTTAGTTTGGGTGAAACCGAAGGGGATCCCGCGACTACGTATTTTTCATATTTGATTGAATTTGTATTTCAAAACAGCCCTCAATCAAATATGGGACTGAGCTTTGGTAAGAATGTGGTGGCGTTAAATTTATGTGACTTCTTTAGAATGATCTCCACCGCTGAAACCGTTGAAGAGTGTTTGTTAACTACGGTTAGCATATATCACATATTGGGCTTGATTCCTTACCCTGTTGTTTATAAAGGCCCTGAAGTGTCTTCGGTGGCCATTGCTTTTCCGTATGAGGAAACATGTGAAGAATATGTTAGACGCTTTACCAGTGAGGTATTTTTTGCTTACGGATTAGACCTATTTCAAAAATCGGTGTCTAAAGATGTAAAACCCATTAGGATGTTTTTAGATTACCCAAAACCCGATTACGCCGATGAATACCAAGCGCTGTTTAATTGCGAAATTATTTATGATTCACCTATTTCTCTGGTTGAGTTTCCGAGTTACATGTTGTCGGCTACTTTACCTAACCAAAATAACACCCTACATAATATTTAAATGGAAAAGGCGTTTGATAGTTGGGCCGCTACTAAACGTAATCAAAGTTTTCGATATCGTGCAATTACTCAACTTATGAGTCAATCACCGTATAATTTCAGTAGCACAAACTTAGCCCGTGCAATGAATATTTCTACCCGAGGTTTGCAAAAGCGGCTAGCCGCTGAAAACAGTTCATATTCTAAAGTGTGTAAACAGGCAAGAAGGGAGCTTGCAAAAATATGTTTATTACAAAAAGGCATGGATTTTGAACAGACTGCAAATGCATTGGGTTTTCAAACCCAAGTAAGTTTTAAAAAGTTTTTTAAAGAACAGTTTTCAGTTAATTCAAATGCATACCTATTATTACAGCCTAGGTCATTAGAAACGGCTTAACTTTTTTAGTTTGCTACTTGTACTGATGTGGCTTGTCTGCTTGAACCTATCAGTGACTATTGAGCCTTTTAACTGGTTAGGGATGAATGTCTTAGTAACCTTAAATATACACATTTTAGGCGCGTTGGCCTGCGGGGGCTTGTACTGGGCGATATCATGGACTGATTAATGTTAATTCATAAACTGGGCTAATGTACAATTTCCTGCGACTTAAGTGTCAGACTTGCTGTTTTCTCCTGTTAAACGGGCACCTTAATAGGCTAGATATTCCTGTTATCAGAAATATCAATGTCGCTTAGAAAAAATTATTAATTCTACCGCTCTTGGCACTTATTCAGTCAATTTGACCCATAACGTCATGTATTGTTAAAAATCAGCCTGTTACATTATTTGCTATCCTTATTTTCACGAAACAATATTTATATTAAAGGAGCTTCCATGAACGTCGATTTTTCAGATCAAGAGATCGCTTTCCAAAAACAAGTTCGTCAGTTTTTAAACGATCAATTGCCTAAAAGTATTTCACAAAAGGTAAAAAACGATTTGCATATTGATAAGGCTGACCTAGTAGGTTGGCAACAAATTTTGGCCAAACAAGGCTGGGCTGCCATTAATTGGCCGGTAGAGTATGGCGGAACTGGCTGGAGTTCTACTGAAAAATACATCTGGAGTAATGAATGTGCCATAGCCGGTGCTCCCGAAATTGTACCGTTTGGTTTAAGTATGGTGGCCCCTGTTATTTATACCTATGGCAGTGATGAACAAAAACAAAAATTCTTGCCTAGCATACTAAACAGTGATGTTTGGTGGTGTCAGGGGTATTCAGAGCCTAACGCGGGTTCTGATTTGGCGTCATTAAAAACCACCGCTACCTCCGATGGAGATGACTATATTATTAATGGCACAAAAACCTGGACCACTTTGGGCCAGTATGCCGATTGGATTTTTTGCTTAGTACGCACCGGTGCTCCTGACGTTAAAAATCAAATGGCCATTAGCTTTGTTTTAATTGACATGAAAAGCCCAGGAATCACGGTTTCCCCTATTTATATGTTAGATGAGCGACGTGAAGTGAATGAAGTGCACTTTGATAATGTACGAGTGCCTAAGGCCAATCGTATTGGCGAAGAAAATAAAGGCTGGACCTATGCTAAGGTTTTATTAACCCATGAACGAACAGGTATTGCAGGTGTTGCTAGAAGTAAAGACGTGTTAGAAAAAGTAAAAATGTTGGCATCGAAAACCAACAATTTTGGCGCAAGCTTAATGGATGATCCAATATTTTCTCACAAGGTGGCTGAATTAGAGATTGATTTGCTTGCACTGGAATATACCGAGCTGCGCACATTAGCAGCTGTTAGTACGGGTAAAGCGCCAGGCCCTGAGTCTTCAATTTTAAAAATTAAGGGTACCGAAATTTATCAAATTATTGACGAACTAAAAATGGAAATAGCAGGTTATTACGCGCTGCCATTCGTAGATGAGCAATTTAATTCTAACTTTAACGGTATTAAAGTGGGCCCTGGTGCAGCCGCCAATAGTGCCCCGTTGTACTTTAATCATCGTAAAACCACCATTTATGGCGGCAGTAACGAAGTACAAAAAAATATAATTTGTAAAGCCGTTCTAGGATTGTAAGTGGGTCTTTAAGCGATAACAGTTTAATATTTTAGGGTTTTTCCCTTCGGTATTTTTAATAATATGTATCACCCATTTTTATCTAAGGGTGTTTAGGAGGAATAGTATGGATTTTTCTTTATCCGATGAGCAACAAATGCTGAAAGACAGCATTGCGCGTTTTGTACAAAATGATTACGACTTTGATTCACGTTCAATATCGATCAAAACCGAGACTGGATACAACATTGATCATTGGAAATTGTTCGCCGATCTAGGCTGGTTAATGGTGCCGTTTACCGAAGAAGAGGGAGGACTGGGTGGAAGCGCTGCCGATTTGATGGTGGTAATGGAAGAGTTTGGTAAGGGTATTGTGATTGAACCATTTTTAGCTACGGCTATTATGGCAGGTGGTTTAATTTCTAAGGCTGGTAATCAGAAACAAAAAGACAGCCTAATCGGTGGCATCATAGACGGTAGCCTACAATTGGCATTTGCTTATGCCGAACCACAAAGTCGTTACGAACTTTCCAATGTAGCGACTACGGCACAAAAAAATGCCAACGGTTATGTTTTGAGTGGCCATAAAGCGGTGGTGCTCAATGGCTCTAATGCCAACATGATCATTGTTTCTGCTCGTACTTCTGGGCAGCCAAGTGATACGAATGGTATTTCACTATTTATAGTAGATGCCACTGCCGAAGGCGTTGATATTCAAGGGTACCGCACACAAGATGGTGGTCGTGCTGCTGAAGTTCGTCTTACAAATGTGCAAGTGGGTACGGATCAATTATTAGGCGCTGAGCATGCGGCATTGCCCATTATTGAAGGGGTATTAGATCGTGCGACGCTTGCGATTTGTGCTGAAGCGGTTGGCGCCATGGAAGTGGCTATCGCCAAAACGGTCGAGTATACAAAAACTCGCGTTCAATTTGGAGTGTCTATTTCTAAATTCCAAGCTTTGCAGCATCGCATGGCGGATATGTTTATTGAACAACAGCAAGCTAAATCCATTGTTTTGATGGCTGCCATGAAGCTTGATCACGCGGGGAGTAGTCCGTCAAAGTCAGTAGCAGCAATGAAATCTCTTGTGGGTCGTGCATCTAAAAAGGTAGGTCAAGAAGCTGTGCAAATTCACGGGGGGATAGGTGTTACTGATGAACTGGATGTGGGTCATTACTTTAAACGCATGACCATGATTGATATTATGTTTGGTAGCAGCGATTATCAAACACAGCGATTTACCGTATTATAAATTAAAATAGTCTTAGTAAATAAGATATAAAAAACCGCACTGGATTAAAATCTGTGCGGTTTTTTGTTAGGGTGTAACGTTCATGAATATAGGTGAATAGAGCGTTTTTATATTATGTTAGCCTGCTGTTTCATAATCATGGGAGTTTAATGGGTGTCTTTCGTGGTCACACTTAAGTAAATCGTTTGCAGTTTAGCTTCGTGTTCATAACCAAATTCCATTTTTTTAAGTAATTGGCTCAGTTGCTTTCGGGTGGCTTGATCTTTAACCCCCTTAATTTTAATATTTTCTAACTGGCCTTTTCTGTTTAAATTGAAAGTAAAATGACTCTGGGTTGTTTTGGACTTTTGGTGTCGCAATGTAAAGGCGACTTTAGATAGGAATTCCTTGGATTGCCCGTTCCAACAAGGGTAAAAAGAGGTGTTACGTCGGGGCTTTTGGTTTGAACAGTCACGGACAGTGCCATTGGCTGTTCCCACATTAAAGTTGGCTTTTATTGAAATACGTTGCTGATACGTCTGTGAAGTAAATTCACCTGTATCGGACAAAATAGCGTCCATATCCTCTAATGCCATAGATTTTAATTGGGCTATGGCTGGAATGCTGATTAAACTTAAAACGAGTAGGTATTTAAATTTCATGATTTTCTCTTCCATATGGGGGCGGAAGTTTACCAGTTGAAACGAAAATAAAAAACAATGTTTTAAACAAAAAAATAATTAAAAGATTAGTAATCTTAACGTTTTATAAATAAGACTAAGCAGGGTATTTCGTTGGCGGGTCTTACCATTTTTGTATTGGCGAAAGCAAAGCTTAGGCCCGTTAACGTTTTATAATAAAGCATGACGGGTGGGTACTAAGGAAAGTCTATTTAAATAGGGGAGGGAGATTTAAAAGCGATAGCTATACTGCATACTGAAGGCGGTGGGTTCTTGCTGGTAATTGCCCACATTAATCACGTACATGCGTTTGTTGAGCTTTTCATCCAATAAACCCAATAGATTATAAGCGTTAAAATCTACTGCAGAGTTGTTTGTTAATTGATAACGCAACCCCATGTCTAAAAAAGCCGATAGCCCAGTACTGTCGTCATAATCGGCATCTGCCAATGCAACAGTATCACTGCTTGCATCCTCTTGACGCTGATCGTAACTGTAATCTAAATAATCTTGGGCGCCTTCATAAGCCCAAAACACGCGCAAGGCGCTGTTTAAACGTATGCGTTCTGAGTACTGGTAGTTCATGGCAATCTTACTGATATGATTACTCCATTGGCTTAAATCGTTGCCATAACCCGAACTATTAGCAGAAATTCGCTGATCGCTTGCACTTTCGCCGTTAAATGTTATTAACTTAGTAAAACTATGATTAGCATTGAGATACCATGGGCCTGATTGATAAATCCATTGCAACTCTAACCCTGTGCTGTCAACTTTGGCCACTGCGGATGTGCGTAATGTATCTAGGTTAATGGCCAATACATCGTATTGATTATAAAAAATATTAGCACTTAGTGTGCTACCGTTGGGCCAGTCTTGCTGGTAAATTAGCTCCCAAGTATCAATTATCTCGGGCTTGGAATCACCTCCTTTAATGTGTAAGTCTCTTAATTCTTCGGCGTTATTTTTACGAACTGAGCGAGAAGCGATGGCTTTTAAAGTAGATGCATCACCTAGGCGATAAACTAAGGCCCACCGTGGTGACCACATGCCATCTGTGTATTCGTCTTTATCCCAGCGCCCTGAAATAAACTGGTTTAGTTGTTCTGTTAATTGCCACTGATGTTCTGCAAAGACGGCTCCGGCATACGTATCCCACTCTTGCATAGTACCCAGTACAAATGAGTTGGGCTGGCTATCTGGAAAACCTGGGCTGCTGAGCCCCCACAATTGATAATTCGCCTCTAACCCTAGTGCAAGCGAATGGCCTTTGGCTGGGCGGGTATTTAATACTAGGTTTAACGACCACTGATCTTCACGGTGATTTTCCGGCAGGGTATCTGCTTGTTCACTGTTGAATAATATGCGCTCGGCATCGGTGGCATCCCAGCTTAATTTACTGGTGAGCTGCATGTTTTCTGATATGGCAACGTCATGACTCAATTGGGCAGTCAGTTGCTGATATCCCACACTGTGCTGAGTTAAATTCTCTTGATTATTGCCAGGCTCTGAGAAACCATTTGGCGCGTCGTACAAAATTTTATGACTCCAACTCATTTGCTCGCCACCACGGGTATAACGCAGCCAAGCCTGCCAGTTTTTATTTTGATAATCCAAATGCCACTTCATTTTCTTTTTACCACGATGAGAGGCGTTAAAGTGTGGGTTATTAATGGTGTTATTTTTTTGTCCCGATTCAATAGGCTGCCCCCATGTGGTGGTGTCACTTAAACCGTAAATGGTCGGGGCATCATCTTGTTCGGCCCCTTGCACCTCGCTGAACCCTGCGTACATATATAGGCCATGGTCTTGGCCAAAGTTGAGAGTATGTTTTATTTCTACCGATTGAAACTGGTCCACGGCCCCCTCTTTTGCAATGACTTCCGAGCCACTATTATATTGAGCGTTTTCGGTTAAAATATTTATGACCGACGAAATAGCCCCTGGACCATATATCACGCTACCTGGTCCGCGAATGACATCAATCCTGCGAATGTCCGCTAACATGGGTAAATCTCGTTCAGACAAAGCCCCTAAGTGGGTCTGTTCATTCATAACTTTACCGTTTACGAGTAATAGATATTTATCTTCGCGATCGCCAATAATCCCCCTAAGGCCAATGTGCCTAGGCTCCCAGTGATGGGGCAAATAATGCATATTGGGCACATATACCTCAAGTAAATCTAGGATGCTGCGTGCACCCGAAGCCTGAATCATGTTGTGATCAATGATCGTCACAGAAGCAGGCTCTAAACGCTGGTAGGTGGGGGTTATAGTGGCGGTACTAAGCACTTCTATGTTCATCAACTCTTTGAGCGACAAATTAAACATGTCCCCATCCATAGTGGACGCCAGCGATTTACCCCATGGTATGGCCGTTAAGCACACTATGTACAGTGCTGAAACAGGGTTTGTTAGGTTCAACCTTTGCATTCAACCTCAATTAACACTCTATTAAAGACACACATCCGCATAATAAATTATGGCATTTGATTATAAAAAGGCGAATAAATAGTCTTAGGGTTGGGGATTCACGAATATCCCTGTGATCTTGTGCGCTCAGCCATGTAACGAGCATTAATGCATCGTTATTGTGTTCTATGGGTGATAAATAACCAGCAACGTGTAGGGCTTATGGTGCAGCGGGTACCCTCTCAGTGCTAGTGGTTATTGGCATATAAACAGATGGAGCAGACACTTGTTAAGTGGAACTAGCCTTCATTTATGGGGTGACACTATGCAATATTATGGTGAAGGGTGGGGGAATAGGCTAAAATTCGACCTGCTTTATATGTCAATTTAATGGTTTTGTGATGATACGTTTATTTTTGCCTTTAATATTTGTGATTTTTCTTGGCGCTTGCGGCGGCTCGGGTGGCAGTTCTGGCTCGGATACTCACCCTGAGCTAGACAGTGATAACGATGGCACACCAGATATCAGCGATGATCTTCCCTTAGACCCTACCGAAACGGTTGATAGCGATTTGGATGGGGTGGGCGACAATTCGGATGCCTACCCTAATGACCCAGACAAAACTACTTTTAGTGTTACCGGCTCAATTAACGGCTTAAGCAGTGAAGTGAAAATATATCTTAATGATCAATCCCTATCAGTACGTGAAGACGGTGATTTTGAATTTAGCGTATTCATGAATACTTCGTTTACGATTCAAGCCAATAATATTGCTGGCACCCAGTTATGCAATGTAACTAATGCCACGCATACTGCGGTAGGTAATATTGGCGCAGTGCTGATTGAATGTGTGGATAGAGAGCCTTTACTAGACGTGTTGACGTCAACGTATTTTACCGATGGCGATTTCTTAAGCTGTTTAAATAATTTGGATGAAATAGAAAGCAAGTTATATGTAGACCAGTTAACGTCAGTTACGTGTAAAAACGCGGCCATTACAAGTATAGAAGGAATTGAGCGTTTAAGTGCTTTAACCGAGCTTGTTTTAGATTTATGCAGGATTACTCAGATTGATGTAAGTCATAATTTAGAATTAACATTGTTATCAGCTCCCTCAAATATTGTTTTAAATAACGTAAACATCGGCGAAAATTCAAAATTGATTACCGTTATTTTAAATGATAATGCCATTACGGATCTTATTGTGGGCAGTAATACAAATTTAGAAACCCTGAAGGTTTTTAATAATCCCTTAACCCAATTGGATATTTCTAATAATGCCAAGTTGTCGGAGTTGAATTTAGAGAATACTGAATTAAGCACCATTGATCTTCGTTTTAATACTGAGTTAACTAAGTTAACCCTTAACAACACCGCAGTGGGGGCTGAGCAACTACCGAACTTGGAACCAGTACTGGACCTATCACAGAATGTAAAATTGATTCGATTATTCCTTAATAACAGCCAACTAAGTAAGCTGGACGTTAGTCATAACCCTAACCTAACTAGAATGGATGCAGAAAATAATCAATTAATAGCTTCCCCTACGGGTTTGTCGGAAATCTTAAGCGTCGATGTATTTATTAAGCTTTCAGGCAATAGCTTTGATAATGCAGCTTTGGTTGAGTTGCAGTTATTACAAGAGACCTATTCTAATTTAAGTTACTAACACTCTGGATCTTTATGGCCTATAGATTAAAAGGGGGGCAGAAATTGGCGAACCCATTTTTTAATGCGTGATTACCTGCTAGTCGCGATAAATCACTTATGTTTGTTTGATGTTAATCGCAGGGCAGAGTACTTGTAGATTTGTAGGTTATGGCAGACCCTTGATGGCACGTTATCCAACAGGCGGTTCGGTATGGAAGAGCTAGGTTTACAGTTTACTTTGTATCTTTCAATTTAAAACACTGCCGATAAAATTTCCCATTCTGGTAACTTTGTCTGTTTTAGTTATGCTTTTTAATGGACTGCTTAACCACCAAGCCTAAGAATGTACCTACTCAGGACATACGTGCTGAAATTCGTATTATCGCCACAGACAGTGATGTGGCCAATGACGCGACCATTGAGGCACACCTTTACTTGGGCAGTGGTGGAAGCTTTATTGAAATCAGCAGTGGTGATTCCTTACAAGCTTATTTAATTGGGGTAGCCTATGGGCTAAGCAAAATCAGCGAGCTGTTTGGTGTGTATTATGCCGCGAGTTAACCTGCATTCTCGGTGAATACGCAGCACTAGGTAAGTGCGCCGAACTCGAGGCATTTCAGTGCCTTTCTTGATGTGTATTATCTATAGCGTATTGGTTGGCTCATTTGGCTCATTTGGCAGTTTAGGCGGTAAAATGATACGCCACTGGGTTCCACCCGCTGGCGGCGATATTAATTCAATACTGCCGTGCAACCGATCTTTAACTAAATTCTTCACGATGTTAAGGCCCAATCCCGTGCCGCCCTGATTGCGTTTAGTCGTGATGAAGGGTTCAAATATGCTGCCGCGAATGTGTTCTGCCACGCCTAGCCCGTTGTCTGTTATTAATAACTCTATAATGTCATTTATGGGGTGCGCTGATATCTCAATGCAACGATTCTCGCGCCCCTCAAATGCATGCATTGCCGCATTCATTAATAAATTACAGATCACTTGCGACAAGTCACTGCCGTGGGTGGTGATCTGCAATTTTTTATCAATATTTAAGGTGCAGGTTATTTTGTCGTGCAAAAATTCAGCGCTCATAGAGGTGGTAAGACGACTGACTAGCAAGTAAAAATTATGATCATGCTGCCTGCCATCAATACGATCAACCGCAGTGTATTTAAAGTTTTTCGCAAGCTCAATAGCGCGCAGCAGGTTAGTGTTAATGGTGGCAATAGCCTGTTCACTTTGCTCAATATAGTCATCCATGGTGGTTACGGTTAAGCTTTTATCCCTAACCCACGTTTTAAGTTGTTTCAGTAGGTCTTGATGGAAACTAAGGCCCGTATTGGCAATGCCCAGCGGAGTATTGATTTCATGGGCTATATTGGCCGAAATCCTTCCCAGAGAGGCGAGTTTTTCCTGATGAATTAACAGGGATTGATTGGCTTTATCGGCTTCTTTATTTGCGCGTATAGATTCAAGCGTATGCTCTTCAATTTCATTTAGTACCTTTTTAAGTTCTATGTTCTTATTGGTGAGCTCTTTTGTTCTTGCGGTGACAGTTCGATTTAAACGACGATTAAAACTCGCAAGAATTAAAATTATAACGATAAAAACGGACATTAGTTCAACTATCAATTTCCAATCAGTCACTTTCTTAGAGGGTGATTCAGTCCACTTTATAAAAATATTGTGTAATTCTTCTTCACTTAAGCTGCTAAGTGATTTATTTAAAATAGATATTATTTCTTCGGGAATTTCTTTGCGAATCGCAATTTTAAGGTGGTAGAGGTAATCAAGTTTAAGCGCTATTTTAAGATCGTCGAATCCTTTTTTCTCGATAAAATATTTGGCCGTAACGGTATTGATGGCAAAAATATCAATTTCTTTATTTCGTATTGCCGTGAAACCAGCATGTGTATTGGGAAGTTCTACGTATTCAATACTAGGGTGGCTCTCTTTGATGTATCGACCTAAGCCACTGCTTTTAACAATGCCCACCTTTTTGCCTTTAAAGTCTTTTTTGATATTAATATAAACGGCTTTATCATCAAATATTGTAATGAGCACCGCAGGGTAAGAGTAAATATCCTTTATCGTAAAGTTAAGATAATCTTCACGACTTTTATTTTTAGTGATAGCACTGAACATATCCACTTTGCCACTTT
>MAAB01006643.1_pt1 | contig 13621 bp, 14 predicted proteins | sample 1115991 | NCBI WGS metagenome assembly MAAB01 (sample SAMN04961124, study PRJNA320927) | seawater metagenome | isolation source: sample BD02T18 sea water enriched with oil for 18 days | place: USA:Gulf of Mexico | collected 2013-07-27
CGGTCCTGTTCAAGTCTTTTATTTAGCTGCCTTCCTATTCCCCACACACTGGCTGCCGGGAACTTGTTAAGTATTGCTCTACGCTGTTTTTCATCATCAATGACACAAACCCCGTTAGCCCTAGAAACTTTCTTTGCGATGATGCTGGCGACCTTGGCTAAGCATTTTGTTTCAGCAGCGCCATAACGTGTTGGAATCCCTACATCGCGAAACACAGTGGAATTTATATTGTGACCTAATCCCCTAAGATCTTCCGTGCGACCTCGCAGGTCCAACCAAGATTCATCAATACTGTAGATAGAAATGTCATGAGCAAACGTGGCCAATGTATTCATAACTCGTTCAGACAAGCACCCATATAGTGGGAAATTACTTGAAAAAATCTTCACATTATTACGTTTCATTAATTCAGCATATTCGAAAACGGGTGCAAACTTTTTAATACCAAGTGCCTTCGTTTGATCATTCATCGCAACAATGCATCCATCATTTGGGCTTGCTACACAGACAGCTTTTCCCCATAAGTCAGGTCGAAATCTCATTTCTGCGGATACGAAGTAGGTCACGCAATCGACTAATGCGATCATAGCTGTACCGGTTGCCGGTGCATGCGTATTGAATGGGTTACAACCCCTGCCAAGTCGTCCAATCTTGAAAATGGAAACGAGGGAAATGGTGCATCACTTTTGGGGACTACCTGTGAATTATTCTTGTCTAAGACCTTGCAAGTAAATTCTTGGTCTATGACTGCAATGACAATATCGCCATGCCGGTAATCAAGTTTTCGATCAATAAGTATAAGATCACCATCGAAAATACCGACGGCCTCCATGGACCGACCTTGGGCCCAGGCCAGGAAAGTAGCATTTTTGTGCTGACTGGGAATCAGTAAACCGTTTAAATCCAGAGGCATTTTCTGAATAGGCTCCAATTGAACTGCTAGTGGCCGGTGCATACGTATCGAATGGGGCACAACTCCCTGCACTGCCAGGTTTTCAACTGAATGGTTTACCTGACCGTTATGACTATCGGACTCTAAAGATCGACTCAAGGCGTTAAAGCGGCGGCAACACCACTGCTCTTCAACATTAGCGACAACGATATCAAGATGCCTTGGCTGTAGGCTCTCATCGATCATGGCTAAGTCCTGGTAGAAGATACCAGCACCCTCCATGTCGGCGTTTGGCACTAAGGCAAAGCTTGTTGCACTGGCATGTACCACCAGCAGCTCATTCAGATCCAGTGGCGCCATATCAAATTGTTCGCAGGGAGAGGGGAACCCTGTGCTGATCCTGCTAGGAATGCAGGGTAGGGCAATCCGCTGGCCTGCTTTGTAGGGGTGGAAATTCACGGGGCCACCAATAATACTGTATGCATATACAGGTATATTAGTTTGATTGAGATTTGATTGCAAGTGGGGAAGGTGCCTGGCCGCTGCCATAGGGATGGCCGTCACCTTGGGCGGCTCAGCAGTCGGTGACCATTGGTAAGCCGGTTCCCTAGGGATTGGCCAGTGAAATTGAGCATGCACCTCCCAGGTGCTGTCTTTAACTATGGTGGGGAGGCGGCTAGGCAGGGAAATCCATTGTTAATTTACGTTATGTCTGTTCTTTTCGCTGCTTCAAAATATTTCAGAGCTGTCTGTTCTGTTACACCAAGCCTTTCTGCTAAATACCTAACAGCCCTTAAAGCATCAAACCCCTTTTCTCTAATTTGGTAAGTATCAGGCAAGACATCGTAATCTAGAATTGAAGCTCTCTTCCCTGTGTGTTTTTCAGAAAGTTCTGAAAGCATGAAATAATTTTGATCATTATCAATTGTAGCTAGTGGCCTAGCTTGCTTGTAATAATTAAAACCAGAATTGTAATCTTGTAATGAAGCAGCTAAATCACAAAGCACCATTAGTGAAGAATTCACACCTTCCTGATCGTTTTCATCCATATTTAACATTATTGAAGCCTTAGCATAGCCAACTGCAATACTGTGCTCGTGGCAATTTAATGCGCAACGAGCTATGTACCCAAAAAGAAAATAACGAATTTCAATCGTCTGAATTCGGTTATCAAAGGCAATCATTTTATCTAGCAATCGCTTCCAAGGAACTGCATTATATCCTTCACCGAAGCCTGTAAAATTGTCTTGTAGGTCATCTAACTCAGCCCTAAGCACTGAGCCTTCATCGATCTCTCTATCCACTAGTTCATCAATCACAGCTCTCGCCCTTTATGTTTTAAAGTTAAATAATTTTTATGTATCCATTCGAGCGGGTAATTCTCTTTTTATCCTCGAACGAAACCTTTCCTTGATTAATAAGCTCGTTTGAAGCTAACACCAAAAGCTTCCTGTATGGATTCATGTTGTATGTTGTCCCGGCACTCATTTCCCAATACCCCTTAGCTATGACTCACTTGCTTTATATGGTTCTATATCCTTTCCAATATATGAAGCCTTAATCGGTATTACTCTGCTTCCTTTGGACAGTTCTTTATATTTACCTTTGTAGTAGCGGTCATCAATTAATTGCCGAAAATGGAAAGTTCTGTAATGGCCAGTATTTGATCCACTTCCCTGGTTGTTTTCACCAGTGGGCGCTTTAATTATTAAATTACTAAACTCGCCCTTTGCTACAAGCTTTGATTTAAATAGTGCAGATGCATTTGGAAGTCCAATCGTTACATTCCCAGCATCTAAACAAGAAAAAACAAATAAACTTCCCACCAGCTTAAATAGCTGGTATTCAATCAGGCTGAGGTAATTCTCGGAACCGATAGGATGTTTTGATTCAAATTCACTATAGTGAGGTGAACTTAAGACATCATTAATTCTCGACCATATGTAATATGAATTACACATCAATTTTTCTTTTCCAAGAAGATATCTAATTTCCAAAGCTATATCACCAGGACGGGATTTATATTCATGTAAATCAACAAGAATAGAACTTACTTCATCAGATAAGAAATCAAGTGGTTTAGGCAAAGAAAGTATGAAACTATCAGAAAATAGATCAATATCCTCTGGCTTTGGTATGCTGTAGGCTCCTTTCAATAGTTTGCCCGCTAGTTCAACAGTCTCAATAAATACAACCTTACATCCTTGATGGTTCCAATTTAACTCACTAATAATAAACTCAGTGCATTGCAGGTTTGATTGTATCAGTTCAGGATTTATGGCGTCCTTTTTGACTTTCGCGCAATGAGAAAAGTATTCATTCAGTACTTCACCAACAATCCCAGTGGACTTATAAATTGATTTAGGAAGTTTGTTTTGTTTTCTGTAATGAGTAACAAGCTGTTCCGTAAATAATGGATAGTTTGTGAATTTTGTATTGCTTAACATATTCCAACTTATTCCTTAGCTTCATGTGTGGCCAAGTATGTTGGCCATTGACAAAAAAACTGATAATCCCCCCAGAGAGACCCAGCCAATACTCTCGCTAATCTCTGATCGAGACTGGTATGCTATGCATCATTTTCATGCCATCGATCGCTTGACTAAGTGCCTGGGTATCAAACGCTTGGTCTTTTACATGGCATTTGGATTCTTGCCCGCTTTTAGTTAACACTTCCCCGTAATCTCTACTAAACCTCAACGCTGCTATTGACTGTTCTACACGGCCCTCTCGTTGCCCGCGCTCTTTTTTGCTCATACTGCTGTACATCCGGGTTAAACGGTAAGCTATATCCTGAGGAGGCATTGCAGAGTCAATTCCTGGTAATCTGGTATTGGACAAATTAACTAACTGCCCATCGCGAATCGACTGCCCATCAGAAATAGGTGGTCGCTGGAGTGTCACTATCACTTCACTGTCTAACAGCATGGCAAGCAATGGAAGCCCATCATTGTTATCCTGACCAATAAAACTGACTGAATCATCGGGAAACCAGTCGGCAGACATTGTTGCTGCCTTTAGAAAGGTGCGTAGCGCCATATCGATGCCTTTGGCGATAGTCACATCTGGATACCCGCTATAAGAGCTGGTGATCGCGTAGACCGCTTGGTCACTTTTAGCAGATAGTTTAGACAAGTCATCAGGCATCGATTCAAACTCATCCCTAACAGCTTGTATTAGCTCGGAACAAGGGCAATCAAGAGTAATGCCATGTTTTTCCTTTAACAGGCTACTTAGCTTGGATAAAGCATCAGACTCTTGCCAATCCTCCAGAGGCCTCGGAAGCTGTGATAATAATTGGTTGTGGTTACTTGCACCAACGGATTGAGAGAGAACTTCTCGGGCTTTTGAAATCTTAATACTGAAATTATGCTCGCTCTTCAGCAACAACATAAAAGCTTGCGTAAAGCGGTTAAAGGCGGATTTATCTTCAATCATCACGTTTCTCCTTTGTGCGCAGCAAGTTTACACGCACTCAGGTTGGACGAATTGAGTACAAAAAATGGGAAAGATACATATTAACAGTGGGATATTGAGGCTTGCCGACCTCGGCCCTCCAGAGGGGCTGATCGCAGCATGGCTAACGATCAATGCTAAGATATTCAACTTAGCGAAATCTGTCAATCCTGTTGATGTAGTCTACCAACTACAGGTAGTGATCGGATAGCGAGAGCGGCTAGTAACATTACTATGAAGCCCTGAATCTACTGGTGTTGCTTGATTTTAAGGGCTAATTAGACTTGCATGGGAAGAGGGAGAAAGGGGGGAATAGCCGTGTTATTTATTCCAGCGGAGCTCGCGGAAGCGTGGCTACAGGCCAATGGATATAAGGGGGTTATACTCAAAAAACGACCTAAACGAAATTATTTGATCGTTCCAACCTATAAAAATAGTGTCAAACATTAAATTTCAAGTGAAGGAACGGGGGCTGTAGCCCACTAAATCTTACTTTTAGAGTGTTTTGTGAATTTGGCAAAAGTGTATTTACTATACTAATAGTACACACATAAGCAGTGGGCAAAATTTATGGCCACTAAATCCCAAGCGCTAACGGCGCTTAAACAACATTGCCGCAGTGCAAAGTTAATTCACGAAATCATGCCTTATGATTATGGTTACAACGTAAATTTAGAGGCACCACGAGGCCAGCATTGGCGAGGGCATGTACATTGCCACAGTTGTGGCTTGTGGCTTCCTAATGATGGCAGTAAGGCACAATTCTGGGATTCCGTAATCGAGCACATCAATAACTTACCTGTTGCCATACCGTGTACTGACAAAGACTGTGACGGCATTAGAGATTATGACATTTGTAGGTATTGGGCGGGAGATAGTAATGCACTCTAAATAATAGGCGCGCATTTACGTATTTACGTATTTACGTAAAACCTTGCAAACGCATAACCGAATAACTATAAACCCAGATTTTTTTGGAAGAATAGTTTTATCTTATGGGATCGGCAATCTCTTATAGAAACCTATAATTCTCTTACATAGCCCAATATTTGACATGCCCCCCAAAATCCTTAATATTTCCCATACTGAACAGAAATGCGCACACACATAGGGAACTAAGTTCCTAGCCGACCTAGAGTCGGTTTTTTTGTGCCTGTTGTTTTCAGACTAAAACCAAAACCGCTCTCGTAGCGGTTTTTTTATGCCTGCTGTTTATCAAATCGAGGTACCCGCTATGCCAGTAAAAATCCTGAAGACATTGCAAGAAACACGCACCTATAGAGATGTTACGCCCCTTTTAACCAAAAGGGGCATCTTGCTCTATATGGGGAACTCAATATTGCTCTTGAATGAGTTAGGGGAAATGGTAGCGGTTCTCTGTGAATATGATCCGGTCCCGTTATTAATGTATTCGCTTAGTTTTGCCATCACAAAGTACCAATCCAATATTTATTAGATGGCAATTATTGCCGAAGCCTGGGGAGGGTGACCTACTGACCAACCCCACTGCAAATTTATATCAATATCACCTGGTTCCAGTGGCCAAGATAAGAATATCCGGATAGCTTACCAATGTTTAACGAACGCTAGGCGTATAACGCCTATGGACTGTAACGATCAATAAAAGAGATAATTGGATAACTGTTGTATCCTAGACAGTCTCTGTTCTTAAAATTCATAGTAACCAGACACAAAAATCCAGGGTAATATTCGGTTATCTAGAACTAATTAAATCATCAATAACGCGAGGGAAAGCATGAAATATATTGTAACGATTATAAGTATAGTTTTGGTTCTTAGTGGGTGTTCAGGTCTTCATTCCATGCCACCAAATGGCTATTCAAAGACCGATGACCAGTTAACCCTAAGAGTTTTCTTTGACCAGTTTGGGGATTTATACCCAGCATCTCATGACCAATCTTATGACGCATTAATGCCAGATCAAAAAACAATTGGCCGTAATTATGCTTTTAGTATTCGCACTCACATGAAAAAAATTGGGCAGACTTATAACAACGACACTATTGAAAAACAATATAACTTACTTTCTGAAACTATTTCATCAAAATTAGTATCAGATGAAGATTTGAGTATTTTGTTTTTGATACATGGATATAATAACTCATACGATGAAGCTAGATCATCTTTTGACTACATCAAATCTTCAATACAATCTAAAACCAATAAACGTTATTTGTTCGTAGAGGTTTACTGGGATGGACTTTTCGAAGGGCCATTTACAGCACCATTTCCCATCGCATACTGGTTTGAAGCACTAACACACTCCAATAAAGCTGGGCAGGTAGGCCTAAGGAGATTGATAAATAAACTTCCGGAAAATACAGATCTCACAATACTTACTCATAGTCGAGGGGCGGGTGTTGCCTTTAGTGCTGTCTTAAACCCAAAACATGGTACAAAAGTATCTAAGCCAAAATTCGAAACTTTTGAAGGAGGTAACCTTGGGAAGATTCGAATAATATCTATTGCTCCAGCGGTTGGAACAAACCACCCAGTGGAGAAATTATCAAGGTTGCTACCGGCTGGTTCAAAGGTTTTCATAGGCTTTAATTCCGAGGACGAAACACTAAAAAAGTCAAAAGGTAAGATTAAAGTTGGTGCAGGAAAATTTGGAGATACAAGGTTAGGATCGGATGATGAATTTTATAAGTCCGCTGAGACATTGGCAAACAAGAATAGTATAATTCTTCAGCGCGTTTCTTATGCAAACTATAAAGAACATGCTATCAAAGGCTATATAGATAAAGAAGAATCTACAAACTGCCTATTTTGGGCGGCAACCCTTATAGATGAAAAACCTTCTGGTTGCATGCTAGTTCAATAGACAAATTTAAAAAAGGGATCAGTTGATTAGCCACTGACCCCAGTACTACAACCCCAATACCGAAGTGAAGTTTACTTATGAATAAATTTGAAAGGTTCGACCAAGCCCAACAAAAAATCAATAAACTTGATCGTGATGGATTTGAATTAAATTCTGAGGAAATGTTACAAGAGTTCAAAAATAGAAATTCATTCGGTTTAGACCCAGATACGAAAGTACATAGAATATTTCAACAGGATCACTATGACCATGATGTTGCTAATGGTTATTTAACTCTTCCTCTTGCAGCAGCTGATGTTTGGTCAGACGAACTTGAGAACCCCTTTAGAAATGTACAGGGAGTTGATAGCGTCACGGGGAGGACTATTGAGTACGGGTCTCTTGTATCGTCGTTTTATGCGCTCTGCTGGACTGATCGAGCGCTTGCAGAGCCATCAGATTGGGTAGAATTCTCTCATGGTAGAAAGGCAGTAAGAATATCTACAACAGTGGGCAAGATTATGGATCGAATGATGAGACTGAATGACAAAGGTTACATGCATCGTTCATGGCTCGTTAATGTTGAGTACAAAGAACCTACTGAAATAAAGGCAATGAAAACCTCAAGCACTGTTCTCAATCATATGGAAAGCACCGGTGCCATGCTTGCGACTAGTGCGACTGTAGTGCGAACCGACTATTCACATGAAAACGAGGTTCGAATGTTAATGGATGATTCAATCAAGCCATCGATACCAGGGTTAAGATATTCTAACAATAAACAATTAGTTCATATTCCATTTGATTGGACGGGCTTTTCCGATAATATTGAATATAGTAAATAAATAAGGGTGGAATAGGTTGCTCACCTCACGTACCTTCCAAAATGATGTCAACTGGAGCGGGCCCTTTTCCTTGAAGTTATTTACGAATCTAACTAATTATCAAGTATCTAAATATTCAGGGCTATACTCTTCATAGTTCCAGTCACTTTCTTTAAGCAACTGCACATACAAATACTGTTCTAAATATATAATGGAATATATATATATGTCACTATTTAAAAAAATCACAGCAAGCATATTTGTACTAGCGAGCTCTTTGGCTCAGTCAGATGATTTAGCTGGCCGATGGACCTGGGATGAGAATAGTGAAAGCTCTTCACATCGATCGAATTGAGAGTAAATATGTTGGGTGGTACTGTGCCGTAGGAATTTACGGAGCTCGTGTTGATTGCTCACCTAATAAGAAGAAGTCTTTTGAATTCCCATTTACAGGAATAAACATCCATGAGTTTAAGTTTGTAACTAATTATAGTGGCTCTGTAGGAGAGGTTCAATTAACCCTACTGAACAACAAACTTTATTGGAATATTGTAGGTGATCCTTACGGAGAGCATTATGCCCAAACGCAAGCCGTACTTAGTAAAACCTTACAGTAACTATTCTGTTCTTAAATCATACCAAATATTCTAGATTTAAATTATCGCCAATCTGACGCATAACCCCTAATACTTCATGCCTATACTGCTTATGCAATATTATCTATAAAATTCGTTAACCTAACTTGCAGATTCACTTTCAAAACTATAAGAGGCTTCCATGAGACACGTTAAGTTTTTTACCTGGTTTGGCACCATCTGTTTAGCTTTAACCATTACCGGTTGCGCCAATAGGCTTGATTCCGTCAATGCTCGAATTTGGAATAGTGTCGAACAGCCTACATCATTTCCTGAAGTAGAAGGGCCCCTAGCTGTGCCCTGGCTAAAGGACAAGTCTTCGTTTGGTATAGCCTTCTCCGGTGGAGGTACACGTTCTGCAACAGCTACTCTGGGTCAACTAAGAGCGTTAAATGAACTGGGATGGCTAGACGAGGTTAAGTACATTTCGGCAGTCTCTGGTGGTTCATGGACAAGCGTCCCTTACACATATTTGCCAGAAGAGTACTCTGATCAGGTATTTTTTGGAAAATACACCCCCCCAAGTGAATTGTCTGAAGGAAAAATTAAGAAAACAACCAAGGGATCTATGGCAGATGCGATTCAAGACATAGGTTATGTATCATTCAGATTCCTGGGCAATGCATTGGTAGGTTTAGGAGACGAATCTTTTTCTCAAACCATTTCGGAAGAGTATCTTGCTCCATTCGACTTAGACGATAGAGAGAAATTCTTCTCATTTCATGAAGCGGCTATCGATAATATTATTGCTGAAAATACTAAGAATAAGTCATCGAAGTATTACATGAAAAAACGTGACTTTTATCAAGTTAAGGATGATCGCCCCTACCTACTGGTCGGCGGTTCTCTTATCTATCCAAGAAATGGAGATACTTCGAGCATATATCCATTTGAGATGACTCCTTTATATACAGGGGTTAGAAACAACTTCACTGCAAAAGGAAAGGACATTGGCGGTGGCTACGTAGAATCATTTGCCTATGATTCAAAGCGATCTATAAAACCCTTAAGATCAGATGGATTAAGACAAGAATTTAGACTGGGCAGTGAACGTCACAGGTTTACACTAGCCGACATGGTCGGAACCAGTGGTGCCGCACCTCAACAAACCCTACTCAAATTCAAACTCAAAGCTATTGGCTTCCCTGAGTTTAAGCATTGGCCAATTACTGAAGGAGAGAAGGTTAGAGGAATAGAAATTCCACATGGTGATGGAGGACACATCGATAACATTGGTCTAATGCCACTATTGGTTAGAAAAGTAGACAACATACTTGTATTTGTTAATACACCAGTGAGATTTAACGTAGAAGCAAATATAGATAATTTATCCAAGAAGGATTTCGAGGATGATCTTGTTAGCTATTTCAAATATGTTAAAGATAAAGATTACAATGAGGTAATTGATAATGGTCAGCAAAAGTTTAAAGAATTACATTCTGCATTTACTGTACAGAAAAGCGAGCAGAATGCCGGGCCACTAGTTCATTGCGATACTTACGACATAAAGGACCAAAGCCGTTACGGTATAAGCGCATATAAACCTAATATTTGCTGGGTGTATTTAGATAAAACCGAGAAATGGTTACAGCAAGTTAAACAAAATCCTAAAATGTCAAAAACATACAAGCTCATTGATAAAGATAAAAAGGAATTCAAAAACTTTCCCCATTTTGCAACATTTGCACAAGAATGGAAGGAAGCACAGTTAATTGACCTGGAAAGGCCTGCTGTAAATGTGCTGTCAAATTTGACTGCCTGGACTGTATTCGAAAAGAAAGAATATCTCGCCAAGAACCTGGGCATTAAATCCAATGGCAAGAAATCTAACGTAACTGCTGAAATCAACAAATTATAAAGCAACAAATCAATACGCAATAAGGGTTAGCCTCTAACCCTTATACTTACTCCCAACACTTTTAAGAGCCTCTTTCAGCACTTCCTCCGGGGGCTCATCATAGAGAACAGTGGTTGCTGGTGTTTTATGACCAAGAGCCTTTTGAGCGACTCGAATCGTTTGCTTCTGGCCATGCAGAATATCCGTAGCGACTGATCTGCGACCACTATGGGAACTTGCCTTCTCAATACCTGCCCACTCTTTCAAAATCAAAGCCATATGATCCTGCAATGTGTTTGGGGAATACGGTCCTGATTTCTGGGTAACAAATAGCGGGTCAGTAGGTTTTAAGCCGGGGTCCTTGCTAATCCGTAGGTCCAAGTACCGAAACAGGGATTCCCGGAGTGCCTGGTCAACCATAGGAAGATCTCTTGAGGTACCCGATCGTTTTTCTATTGCGGGGTAGAATGTGGAAGGGTCAATATCAGCACCGGCCTTTGCTAAAGCTACAATTTGACTAACTACATTATCAAAATCATCAACCTTAAAACTTATTACCCGCCGGTTGTATGGGGACTTAGACACACCCTTATTATGAGCATTGGCGCCCTTTGTATAGCTCGCCGGTAAACTTAATATATCCAACAACCTGTAGCCACGATCTTCAGCAGGCGAAAGCTTTGCAACTTCCTTAATCTGAAGTAAAGAAATCTCCTGGACCCTTAACCCAAGCTTAAAGCTGATATTCATAATGCAGCTGTTTTTTTCAGGATGCCGTTTTTGCTCAATAACTTCTAATACATATTGAAATTGAGAGGGTGACAACACACGGGCTTGACCGGACTTAGCCATTTAACCTCCAAGAGCACAAAATAGTGAGCCATTAATAATCCGTTATAATGTTATTTTAACGGATTATCGCTGTATGGCAATCAATAGCTAACTTTATAAATATCAGATACTGAAATAAATGAAATCCCCGGCGGTTTAAAACGTTGTCTATGAATCTTAATGTGTATACGATGCTCATTCGCATTAACTTATTGCGTATCGAAGATTCATTTTAAGGAAAAAACATGACTGAACGACCGACGATAAAAGACTTACGGCATGTACATAAACGGTGCCTGGGTTAATAGCCAATCCGGAGAAACCTTCGAATCGATCAACCCAGCCAACAAAACTGTCTTAGCCAATATCCAACGTGGTAACGCGGCTGATGTTGAAGTAGCAGTCGCAGCAGCAAATGCCGCCAAAGAATCCTGGGCAAATACCTCGCCAACAGTCCGCTCAAACATTTTATTAAAAATTGCTCAACGCATCGAAGACAACCTTCCTCGATTGGCAGCAATTGAAACCATGGATAACGGCAAGCCAATCCGCGAAACCGTAAATGCCGACTTCCCGCTAGTGGTAGACATGGCTCGTTACATGGCCGCTTGTATACGTGCTCACGAAGACACACATAGCGTCATCAATACAGAAGATGGTGCCGATCTACACTCATACAATTTCAGCGAACCTCTGGGTGTTGTAGCCGCAGTGGTGCCATGGAATTTCCCTAGCCTAATGGCAATGTGGAAAGTAGCCCCCGCACTCGTAACCGGTAACACAGTCGTCATCAAGCTTGCAGAAACGACTTCTATCTCATTCCTTGAAATCATCGCCCTTATTGAAGATCTATTACCACCAGGTGTTTTAAACGTAATTACCGGTTTTGGAACTGAAGCCGGTGCACCCTTATTCAACCACCAGGATATCGACAAACTAGCTTTTACTGGCTCCACTGCCGTAGGTCAAAGCGTGGCTGAGGCAGCAGCCAAAAAATTGAAGCCAGTCACCCTTGAACTTGGTGGTAAATCACCTGTATTGGTTTTCCCTGATGCCACTGCCAACATGCCTAAACTCATCGATAACTTGGCGATGGCGGCTTGGCTTAACCAATCTCATATCTGCACTTGCGGTAGCCGCCACCTGATTCACGAGGATGTATTTGATGAAGTGGTAGGTGCATTAGTAGAGCGAGCACAGAGCATTGTGGTTGGCGATCCCATGTCAGATGAAACCATGCTTGGTGCCATCAACTCTAAAGCACAGTACGACAAAATCCTGGGTTACCTGGAATATGCGAAAAACAGCTCTGACATTAAAATCCTAACCGGTGGCAACGCAATTTTAACCGACAAGGGCTATTTCATTGAGCCAACTATTGTTGTTGCGTCTAACGACAGCAAATTAGCTCAAGAAGAAATATTCGGTCCTGTCCTGGTTGTCATCAAGTTTAAAGATGAAGCCGATGCTATTCGAATCGCCAATGATACCGACTATGGCTTAGGCGCTGGCTTATTTACTAACGATGCGCTGATTATGCGCCGCGTCACTAAACTAATTAATGCTGGCCGTATCTGGGTAAATAACTACCACAACTACCCTGCTCACGCCCCGTTTGGTGGTTACAAACAGTCTGGTATAGGTCGTGAAACCCATAAAATGATGTTCGGCGCCTACACGCAAAACAAGAACCTATTAGTGGATTACTCTGATATGCCCAGCGGCTTTTATCCTGGATAAGCAGCGATAAAAAAACCGGCTTATGCCGGTTTTTTTGGTTTGGACTTAAAGAAAAATCAGAACATCCAGCCTGTGGGATTTGGATGAGCCTCCTTGGCCGAAAGTTGCTTCATGCCCTTTATACAGCGCACGGTCAACCAGACAAGCCAGAACAACAGTACGAACCACCCAACGACAACAAACGTTAACAGCAAGCCTACAAGCATGTAGAGCCCACCTATCCAGAATGTCCGGATCAAAAATTGATAATGACTCTTCAACCACTCAGGTGAATCTGATTTATTTACATAAGCGATTATCACCCCTATGATACCGGTAACACCAAAAACAAGACCCACTAAATACAGTATATAAACCGACTTGGCACCTACACTACCGTCCTCTGGGTCACACACAGTTACCTCACTCATCTTTATCGCTCCCTTGTTTTATATTAGATAACTAAATTCAATTCACTACTTGACCACGATAGACACGTAACGGCTTTTTCCTGGTCTCTTGATTGAGGCTTGATTCAGCCGTGCAATCAATTTTTGTACCTCGGTAAACCTTTAGGGTTTCAGCCTTGTCAGTTCCCACTTT
>MAAB01007633.1_pt1 | contig 13613 bp, 10 predicted proteins | sample 1115991 | NCBI WGS metagenome assembly MAAB01 (sample SAMN04961124, study PRJNA320927) | seawater metagenome | isolation source: sample BD02T18 sea water enriched with oil for 18 days | place: USA:Gulf of Mexico | collected 2013-07-27
TTTAAAGATGACCACACCCTTATTGTGGGTGACCATACTGAAATTACCGCAAAACGCATTGTGATCGCCACCGGGTCCCGCCCCTTTTTTCCAGAAATGTTATTCAAGGCGAAAGAGCGTCTATTAACAAACGACAGTGTTTTTGAACTGAGTGACCTACCCGAATCAGTGGCCGTATTTGGCCCTGGCGTGATTGGTTTAGAGTTAGGTCAGGCATTAAGTCGCTTGGGCGTAAGAGTGACTGTATTTGGTCGCAGCGGTATTGTGGGCGGTTTGCAAGACTGCGACATTAACCAATATGCTCATAAAACCTTTAATAAAGAGTTTGCACTAAAAACTCGTACGCAATTACAAGATGTACGCAGTAATGAGAACGGCGTTGAAATTGAATACTTAGATGAAAATAATCAATCGCGCATAGAGCAATACCAATACCTATTGGCCGCCACCGGCCGACGCGCCAATGTAGATACACTGGCACTAGAAAACACGAGCCTTACATTGGATAAAAAAGGCGTGCCGATGTTTGATGACACCACCATGCAAACCCACACGCCTCATATTTTTATTGCAGGAGACGCGAATAATGATATTCCATTACTGCACGAAGCCAGTGACGAAGGAAAAATAGCCGGTGACAACGCAGGGCGTTTCCCAACCATACAAGCAGGTTTAAGACGCGCTCCCATAGCGGTGGTATTCAGTGATCCACAAATTGCCCAAGTGGGTTTACTGCCCAAACACATACAGTCCCAACATGAAGGTAACTTTGAAGTGGGAGAAGTCAGTTTTGAGGGGCAGGGTCGCAGCCGTGTTATGGCTAAAAACCAAGGTATATTAAAAGTGTACGCCCAAAAAGACAGCGGCCTATTTTTAGGGGCTGAAATGTTTGGCCCTGCCGCCGAGCACATTGCCCATTTACTGGCTTGGGCCATTCAACAAAAACAAACCGTGGCACAAATACTGGATATGCCCTTTTACCATCCGGTTATTGAAGAAGGTGTGCGCACCGCATTTAGGGATTTAAATGCTAAACTTAACGGCAGCACTCTTTGAATAAGCACCTAAAAATTGCACTAAACGGCCGGGGTGCGGCCGACAATCTGGGGAAAAGGAAAACAGTTTGTTATCAACGTCGTTACTTATAAAAGCCGCTAGCGTGGCATTTCTGGTGGGCAGTATTTTATTGATTATTAATCAATATGATGCCCTTTTTGGCCACGATACATTAAAGATAGTACCGGCCGTTTTGACGTACTGCGTGCCGTTTGTGGTGTTTATTGCTGGAAAAATGTCAGGGGGAAAGTGACATAACACTTACCTGTATTCCCTAACTGCATAGATTATATCTTTGAACATTGGCCGATGCGTTCGCGAATATTAAAATCAACTTAAAATATTAGAAGTACTGCTATGTTGAACATGAATTTTGAACAAGCCCTATTCATTAACACCCGCGATTTACCTTGGCAAGACAGCCCCATGCAAGGCGTTATGCGCAAACCATTGGAGCGATCACACCCAGAGTCCGGCCATGTAACAAGCATTGTTAAATATGAAAAAGGTGCACGCTTTAGCGAACATAGACATCCACTGGGTGAAGAAATTTTTGTATTGGAAGGTGTATTCAGTGATGAAGCGGGAGATTATCCGGCGGGCAGCTATATTCGTAATCCGCCCGGCAGCCGCCACACACCCTTTAGCGAAACAGGCTGCACCTTGCTGGTGAAATTGAATCAGTTTTCAGAACAGGATTTATCCACTGTTCGCATAAATACTAATGAAACGCCCTGGCTTACGGGTATGGGCGGTTTACAGGTGATGCCCTTACATGACTTTGCAAGCGAGCAAGGCAATGAAAATGCAGCATTGGTTAAATGGCCTGCTGGAGAAGTATTTCAGCCCCATCGTCATTTTGGCGGTGAAGAAATATTTGTTTTATCGGGAGAATTCAAAGACGAACACGGCCACTACCCAAAACACTCATGGTTACGTAGCCCTCACATGAGCCAACATCACCCATTTGTTACCGAAGAAACGGTCATACTAGTAAAGACAGGTCACTTGCCTTTTTAAATATTAACATTTTTAGTCATGGCTTTGTTTTTATATGAGGAATCTCCTATAAAATAAAGATCTGTCCACTTGTTTAAAGAATGTAATACGCATGCTTGAATACATAGCCCATTTAAATGTTCGTGACGCATTTATCGCTTATCCTGCGGATATTCAGGCCAAGCTTTTAATACTGCGCCAATTAATTTTAGATAGCAGTGATATTGAACTAGAAGAAACCTTAAAATGGGGTGAACCAAGCTATTTAGGCCAACATGGCAGTACCATTCGTTTAGGCTATAAACCCGCTTACACCGATCAATATGCACTGTACTTTAATTGTAAGAGCAAACTGGTTGATACTTTTAAGGAGCTTTATCACGGAAGACTTCAATTTGAAGGGAATCGCGCTATTATTTTTAACCTTAACGACGATATAGACATAAAAGCACTGCAACACTGTATTCAATTGGCATTAAATTATCATAAAATAAAACACTTGCCGTTATTGGGCGCTTAAGCCTATCCACCTAATAATTGATAACACCAAACACACATGGAACGTACACCACCCTTTATGAACTCCTCACTGCCACAAGATTATTTACAAGATTGCTCTATTATTGACTTCCACGAGCCTTCCGTCATGCGAAAGGCACAACAATTGTCACACGGATTAAGCGATGACTCAGACATAATCCGTGCATGCTTTGAATTTGTACGCGATGAAATAAAACACAGCGTCGATTACCAATTAAACCCCATCACCCTAACCGCCTCACAGGTGCTAAAACACGGTACTGGTTTTTGTTATGCTAAAAGCCATTTGTTGGCCGCCTTATTGCGCGCCAACAACATCCCCTGTGGCTTATGCTATCAACGTTTAACCATCAGTAATGATAGCCCCCCATTTTGTTTGCATGGTTTAAATGCGGTGTATTTACCCGATATTGGTTGGTACAAAATTGATGCCAGAGGCAATAAGGAGGGGATAGACGCACAATTTTGTCCGCCTCAAGAGAAACTTGCGTTTACGATATTAGAAAATGGCGAAGCCGACCTACCTGAACTATGGCAAGAGCCTATGCCCGCCATTGTTACCGCACTCACGACCTATAACACAGTTGATGATTTAGTCGAGAACCTACCGGATGTTAATCTCGCGTAAATAGTATTAACGATTGTAGGTACTTCCCAAATAAACAGTACCTATAATCGTTATTATATAAACAGTAATTAAGACAGTATTTGAGTTAAAACAGAGCCGTTCCAATTTCTATAGTTTGGGTGTTGATCAGCTCCCAACAAGTGCGCGGCGGTTTTAAATAGATCCCGTTGCGTGGTACTAGAACTTACCTGCGTCATTTGTCCGCCCTTAATACCGGCTCCCGCCATATACAACGCCACATTATTGTTAGAGTGAGAACGAGCATCCCCCATATCGCTCACTTGGGTTACAACCGTACTGTCCAATAACCCTTCTTCGGACATGCGTCGTATTACACGCGCAAGCATTGTCGACATATAAGCAACATCGGCTTCATAGTTAGCTGAGCTGGCATAGTTATGATGTGAGTCGTGGGCAATTTTTCCATTGCGCATAACAAAATTATGATTGTCTTCACCAAAGGCTAAAGACACCGACGGCGTAAGGTTGCATTTCAATGCTAGGATCGCAATTTCAGTTTGAATACTGCACTTTTGATCAAATGAACCGTCATGTTCTGTGGATGGTGGTGAGCCACAATTTTGAGTGCTTGATCCAGCGGTTACAAAGCGTTTTTCAAATTCTTCAATGGCGGTAAGGTGGCTGTCTAGTTTATCTTTTTCGTGAAACCCCAGTTTTTGCTTAAGCGCATCCATGGCATCCTTATGCGCATCAACAATGGATAACTTAGAATCGCGCTGGCCGCTGGTATTGCTACCTGATGAAGAAGCGCCACCGGAAAAGAGGCGACTTAGTGCCGTTTCGGGATCATTAATGGTGGGCACAAAAGAATAACCCTGCCTAGATAGACCGGTTCCAGATTCCACGCCTAGGTTTAAAAATTTAACCGGATGATTTTCGCCGATAGTGCGACCAAGGTTTACATCAAAACTGTCTTCGCTCCAACTGCCATCATTAAAACGGTGCCACATAACACCATGACCGCCGGCAGACATTTTACCGCCCACAATAAAATTAATTTTATCTTTAACAAATTCATAAGGGGCTGTCATAGACGGTAACGAAAAATCGGATCTTGGTCGCCAAAATTCATCAACCGAGCCACCACAGCCCAATAATAATAGTGATTTATTGGCGTTCTCGGCCGCTTCGGTTTCGCGGGCCCACATCATGCCACCCACCAAACTAGAGGCACCTAGCAGGGATGGAGAAATACCGGCCGCTGCCACCGTTTTAAGAAAGCTGCGGCGCTGTTTATCAAACTTGTTTTTGTGTCGAGTAGTCATAATAGTAACCTTAAAAAGTAAGCTCTAACGAGACCAAGCTTTGCGATAACGAACAGAATCTAGTGAACCCATTTTTTCAAGCATACGCCGAGGACTTTGTGTGGTTAAAGTGTCAACTAAATCCATCACGTCACAGCTATAAGAATTTTTCTCTTGTTCTGACAGGTCAATAACTTCATCCCGCTCCGATCCTATTAACGATCTAGAATCAATACCCGATACAAAACTGTACATCTGTTTTACTAAACAGCTCTTAGCCATGGCGGATACATCTGGATCCACGGCCAACACTTCAGCCAACTCTTTTCCGCCAGTAAACTCGCTAAACTTTTGTATTCGGTTGGGGTCATCGTAAAACTGTAACTGTGCGAAAGGTGACCATAATGCGCCCTGAGCATTAATTACATTACCATTGCTATCTTGATTACGCTTTATACCCACAAAGTCATAATCTTCTAGACCAAAACCCAAAGGATTAATAATTTCACTGTGACAGGCACTGCAACTGCCAAACTCGGTGGTTTCATGAAAACGCATGCGCTGGGTCGTGGCTGGATCTTCAAGAAAATCGGCTAGCTCACCTTCTTTGTCTTTTAAGCTTAGGCTCACGCCCGTAGGCGGATTGGGAATGTCTTGGCACAACATATCACGGCGTATATGTACCGCACGTGTCACCGCATTAGTTTCATCTGTGTGGGACCAGCGAGATAAAAATGCACCACTTAATAACAATCCGCCTCGTTCATTGTTATACACTTTTTTAAATTGATCACCGCTTACACCATCAATGCCATAGTGCTGTGCTAAAGTAGCATTTAGGAATGTATAGTTAGCATTGTACAAAGACTCATATTTTTCATTTTCATCCAGCATTACATGACTAAACATCTTACTTAATTCAGTCATCATGTGAGGCGCTACCTGAGGAAAATTTTGAAAAACTGAATTGTCTTTTTGTTGAATTAAAATATGTTCGGTATCCAGCCATTTGTGCACAAGATCTTCCATTAACGTTTCAGACGTTGCACTGTCTAGCAACCTTGATATTTGCGCCTCTATTTGTTGATCCGTAGCCAATTGATTATTTTTAGCGGCGTTTAATAACGTGGTATCAGGGGTGGTTCCAGCAAACCCGTAACTGATATAACTGGCCAGTTCAAATGGGGTTAATTCAAATACACCACTACCAAGACCCGATACCGGCTCGCCAATTTCGTGGCGATATAGAAACTGTGGTGACGACAGCAAAGCCGTTAAAGCTAATGTTATGCTCTCTTTAATATCTCCGTTAGTCGCATCGCCTTGAGCTAGACTTAAATATTGCTGTTGTTCGTTATTGGTAAGCGGGCGACGAATAATTTTCCAAGCCACATCGTTTACGAAACTCTGGGCGCAGCTTGCATTAACACTATTACACTGCAATATATTGCTAAAATTTTGATCCGCAGACCACGTGGCTATGGTTTCAGCCACATTCATATAGCTGATATACGCACTGTCTAACACGTTAAGCTGATTGTTGTTGGTAAACGATCCCGCATCTATATCGATAGGCAATTGCTTTGTGACATCAAAATCAACCCGTAATAAATCTTCAATAGAATTTTGATATTGCTGCTGGGTAAGTAAACGTACATTTTGATAACCAATGCTGGTAGCAGTATTACACTGCTCAACAATGACTGGATTTCTAGGTGAGCCATTAGCCGTATCATTATTTTTTACCGGTAAACCCTGAAAGGTAACAATGTAATCGCTAACCTTGTCTGCACATTCTGCATCACACGCATCAATATCGGTGAGTGGCATATACTTGGCTATATATTCACTTAACTCTGTAGATGTAAATAATTCTTTAGCGCGCAGTTTTTCTTCTTCAAATACCCCCTGTTTCGCACCCAAGCTGTGGCAACTGCTATTACTACAAGTTGTATTCCAAATTTTTTGCCCTGTTAACGACGCCATAGCGTCGTCACCCGCTCCCATGCCGGAATCAAATGCCACTGCCCAATTAAAGCGTTTAAATTCCCATTCACCTTCGATAAACGTCCAAATAGTTACGTGAAGCTCTGTGAGATTATCGGGTAAAGCTGCAATAGTGAATTGATCACCACTGATAGATTCATTAACAATGTCTTGGCTGCCTAACACAGAGCCTACATCTAACCACATACGACCTTTATCATGAAAACGTAACGTCAATGCTCGCTGCGTAACAACATGATAGGCCGGCGGAAAGGTAATTTCAGAAAGTGAAATTGTTACATTGGTATCCGTATTACCTGGGTTCGTGTTACTTGAATCGTCAGTATTTACATCGCCACCCGTGGATGAATTGCCATTCGATGCTTGATCGGAAGCATGAACATTGTCATTTTCCTGAGCGCTTTCGTTTTTCTGCGGTCCGCCTACCGTTTCTGAAACGGGTGCACTGCAAGCACTCATAAATAATGTTGAGCTCAATATTATGGGCAAGGTAAACAGTCGTATAGGCATGATATTTACTTAAGTGGTTTTGTTGCGCATATTTTAGACTTTTAGAGTTGTTTTACCCATCGGCTATAGGACACATACCCCTAAGCCATAAGTGAGAGGATTAACAATTGAGTCCGTCATAGGGTTAATTTCTGCTGGTTCACAAAAATGCAGTGCCTAGTTTGTGTTAAAAATGAAGCTGTCACTTTTAACACCGCTAAAAATATACAAAAACAAAGAGTATTCTTAACTAATTATCAGCAGAATGTTCAGTCGTTAACTGTTTAGTCACATCAAGTTTGTTAAGCTCAATTTCGTCATGGCGTTGGTGTACATCTATGGCAATGAGCACTAACGCGATCACTATAAATATGCCATTAACCAGCCAACAAGGTTTGATCATCATAATTACTCTCTGTGTTGTCGAGGGTATCTTACAATCTTGCCCTATTGGTTTTGATCCACCTTAAGTCACACCTTAATAACCCCTATGTCCCGACTTTGGCCATAGTGCACATTCATAACAGAGGCCTCCATGAGAAAGTTAATGATTTTATTTGCCGCAGGTTGTTTGGGTGGCTTAGCAAACGCTTTGATCGTTTGGCAATTTGGGACCAGCGGCATCAACGCTTTTATGGGGGTGAATATTGCACCCCATTTAAGCGCGGGCTGGCTATACCCAAAAATTGTATGGGGTGGCATTTGGGCCGTGGTATTTTTACTGCCACTGTATTCCTCCCGCCCCATGATGAAAGGCGCAGTATTAAGTTTAATGCCCACCGCTATTCAGTTATTGGTGATATTTCCGTTTCAGGCCCATAAAGGCATTGGCGGCCTTGAATTAGGATTATTAACGCCCTTAATGGTGTTGCTATTTAATGGGAGCTGGGGCGTTGTTACCGCCGTAAGCATTAAAATGGCACGCTAACCTCATTACTGTAAAACATCATTAAACCCCATAAGCGTTGCAGCCACCGCCTGAGTTAATAAAGAGGTGGCAGCACAACTATTTGTCATGGCCCACCTTTGTCAGCCCCAAGAATTTCGGATATTAGTGAGCAATAACCTCTATTACAGTCACTTTGTAAAGACTTACTCATTTAATAGGCCTTTACGTACTATGGCATACCGATTATGCCGGCATACCTTGCACACTGGTCTAAGCTTATAAAAAGGCTAATAGCCCGATATCCAAGTGCCTGCGCGACTACCTTAGTTAAGTCCAGATCATGCCAGTAGAGGACGTTTATGCTTAAAACCAAAGTGCTTATTGTAGACGACATGAAAACCAATCAATTGGTGTTGTCGGGCATACTGGAAGACCTCGATATTCACATTGATATTGCTGCTTGTGGCGATGATGCTTTAGCGCTCTTAAAGGATAACGAATACGCCGTTATCCTAATGGATATTGAAATGCCCGGCATGAGCGGCTTTGAATGTGTGTCCCTTATACGCCAGAACGTAACACGTCAGCATATTCCTGTTATTTTTGTCACCGCCACCGAACGCGATAATAAATTCATCGATCAAGGCTACCACTTGGGCGCCGTTGATTATTTGTTTAAACCGGTAGACGCCAATACTCTTGTCAGTAAAGTACGGGTATTTATCTCGCTATATGATCAACGCATTCAACTAGAACAAAATCTTGCTGAAGCCCGCGCCATGCAAGACAAAAACGACCAACTACTAAATTTTATGGCCGAAGGTATTTTAGGGCTAGATGATAAAAATATTATTAATTTTGCAAATATTGCTGCGTGCACGTTATTAACCAGTAATCGTGAACAAGTAGTGGGCCGCTCTATTAAAGACTTCATAAATCCCCAAGCCAGCCAAAAAATATGGGAAGGTTCTGACTTCAGTAATATATTCAAAGAAGGGCAGTGTAATCACATGGATGACGCCTTATTTTGGCGCAGTGATAGTGAGACATTCCCGGTGGAATATACTCAGGCCACAATTTTAGACGGTACCAATATTGTAGGGGGTGTTGTGGCCTTTCAGGATATTACCGAGCGAAAAAAAGACCAAAAAAAATTACTGAATCTCGCCCGGTATGATCAAGTCACTCAATTGCCTAACCGTAGTATGTATTGGGACTTTTTAAGTAAATCTATCGCCACCGCAAGTCGATCACACAGCAATATTGCCATTTTGTTATTAGATTTAGATAATTTTAAGCAAGTGAACGACGGTTTAGGACATGATGCAGGGGATGATTTATTAGTTCAATTAGCAAAAAGATTAAGCCTGTGCGTGAGAGAAGCAGACATAGTGGCGCGTGTTGGGGGAGATGAATTTGCCATCATGTTACTGAACCCAAGAGATATAAAAGTGGCCGCCACCATTGCTCAAAAAATATTATCTGATATTGCTCTGCCCTTTCATATTTTCTCAAACGATGTATCGGTGCGTGCCAGTATTGGTATCGCCGTTTACCCCGACAACGGCGAAACTGCCACACAGCTCACTAAAGCGGCCGATACGGCCATGTATCATGCTAAGAGCAGCGGCAGAAATACTTTTAAGTACTTCAGTCGCGCCATGCATGAGCGGGTTCAATACGATATGCAAATTACCCAAGAATTGCAGAAGGCCATCGAAAAGAACCAAATGTCGGTGCACTTCCAACCTCAACTTAGGAGTCATAAAGACCGTTTAGTGGGCTTTGAAGCGTTATTACGCTGGTCGCATCCACACCTTGGCCAAGTAAAACCTGAAGACTTTATACCCATAGCTGAAACCAATGGCTTAATTTGTGAAATCGGGGACTGGTGTTTAAAGCAGGCTCTTTCTCAAGCAAACGTATGGAACGAACGATTACCCAGTCACGAAAAAGTCACCATTGCCGTGAACGTGTCTTCTTTACAATTCAATCAGTCTAATTTTGCTGAGCATATTATCGCTATAGTGAAGGACAGTGGCTTACCTTTGCAGCTGTTAGAATTAGAAATCACTGAATCGGCTATCATGGAAAATCCACAGCAAACCATAAACGAGTTAAAAATATTACGCAGCGCAGGCATTCGAATTTCTATGGATGACTTTGGTACTGGCTATTCTTCTTTGGCACAATTAAAGCAATTACCCATCGATGTTTTAAAAATAGACAAATCTTTTATCGATGAAATAAATCAGAATGATTCGGGCAACGCCATTGTTAAATCCATTATAGATTTAGCCCATAGTTTAAGTATTTCCGTAGTGGCCGAAGGGGTAGAAACCCAAGAACAATACTCTTATCTACAAAATAGTCATTGCGATATCGTACAGGGGTATTTTTTCTCTAAACCCTTGAACATAGATAACTCCAACGCCTATTTAAGGGGCACACTGCTTTAAGTCTTTTGGGTTCACTCCATGACAAGAAGAACATTACTGTGGGGATTATTTTTATGGGCACAACTGATAGCGATTATCTTTGTTATTCCCATAATACCACTCACGAGTAATAAAACTGTAGAAGCTCCTTTCCTATTATCTACCGGCCCAGACCAAGCCATCGTATTTTTTGGCTATAGTGCCTGCGGCGACATTTGCCCCACGACTATGATGATGCTGTCCAACACCCTCGAGTCCAGCCACTCACAAAATAATTGGCCTACCGTAGTCTTTGTGGACATAGACGAAAACAGCGATGCACTACAAGCATCAAACTATGCCAAGCAGTTTAATCAACATTTTACAGGCTATTTCCCTACCCCTAATGAATTAACCCAGCTTACTGGTTATTTTGGACTAAACTTTCAACAGACGGGTGCACGCATTACTCACCGAGGCAGAACCTATTTATTGCACCGGCGTGACGGTATTTGGTATTTAAAAAAAGCCTATAACCCACAAGGATTCACGGCGGATTTATTAAAGAATGAAATTTTATAGCTGGAGGTTATAATGTTTCACAATTTGTTACTGGCTTACCAGCCTAACTTAAGCTCCCAATTACAAGCGGCTTTGCAAAAAGACTTCAAACTCACCGATCTTATAATGGTATACATCATCGCTGTGTACGCCTTTATATTAGCTAGCCTAACCTCCTGGCAAAATGAATATTTTACCTTAGGAATTGTAGGCGGTGGTCTCGTCTTTGCCCTGAGTCTATTTGCCTATAAAAGTATGGCCGGCACTATGTTATCGCGCATCATCATGGCCACCGCCCTCACGGCCATCATGGCCATCTCGGTGCAACAGGCTAACGGCCTAGGGGAAGGACACTTTGTGTTCTTCATGAACATCACCATTCTTATTCGCTACCGCGACATCGTGCCCCTACTAACCCTCACGGTGTTAACCATCATCCACCATGTAGTATTTACTTATTGCCAGTATGCCGGTGTGGAGCTGTTTGGTGAGAGCGTGGTTATTTTTGCTTGGGGCAGTGACGAATGGGGCATTATGGCGCCGCTTATCTATCACTTGGCCATCGCGGTCATGTCATTGGCCATCGCCACCTTTTATATTTTTGAGGGTAATAAGGCATTCAAAACAAACAATCAGGTAATTGGCGCGATTGCCATAGCGGCATCTGGGGACGTCACAACCCGCATCATTAACCCGGATAATTCAAATTTAATCTCAAAAATTAACGGTTTCTTCGAAAACCTACACGATACTTTCTTACAACTACAGGCCGTATCCAACAGCCTCACCCAACAGGCTACCTCGGGCAACGAGGCGGCACAAAAGCGAGAAAGTCAGGCCACCAGCCAGCAGGATGAAGTAAATATGGTGGCCACTGCCATGACGCAAATGAGCCAGACCACCCAAAACATTGCCGAAAATGCCGAGAAATCGTCCACCGCATCGGATAAGTCGGTGACCACCATTGAGCAAGGCAGCCAACTGGCCGTTACCTTTAAAGATTCTATCAATAAGCTGGCTGCGCGTGTGAACAAGGCTTCCGAAATCATTAGCGAACTGGATCAGTCCAGTCAGCAAATTAATTCCATTGTCGCCACCATTCAAAGCATTGCCGAACAGACTAACTTGCTGGCCTTAAATGCCGCCATCGAAGCGGCTCGGGCTGGCGAGCAGGGTCGTGGTTTTGCGGTGGTGGCCGATGAAGTTCGTGTTCTGTCACAACGTACCCACGCCTCCACCGAAGAAATATCAACTATGATAAAAACGTTTCAATCCACCACCAGTACCGCCGTGGAAACCATGGCCGGTTGCCATGAATTAGCTGACAACAGCGTGACGGATGCCAGCAAGAGCTCTGAAATATTTCAGGATATTGCAAGCTCCATTTCTGAAATTAATCACATGGTCACTCAGATTGCCACAGCCGCCGAGCAACAATCGGCCGCCACCAACGAGATCAATTGTAATACCGAAAAAATTCGTGATGTGTCGCAACATTTTTTAGCCGAGGCAAATGATGCCAGTGCTCAAGCGGCTCAGTTACAAAATATGTCTAAAGATATGAGTGAACTGTTAAAAAACTATAAGTTAAATTAGACTTTTTAATAACGCTCTAATACAACATTAATGCGAGAAATCATCATGGCTGATGTTTCGTTTTTTAATACCGAACAATTCATGCCCCACGGTATGTGTTACCAGTGGCAATCCGATATCTTACTGACATCGGTAACCTCCGATGTGGCCATTGCCGCCGCCTATTATTCTATTACCGCCGCTTTTATTTATTTTGTCAAAGCACGCAAGGATATTCTTTACCCTTGGTTTTTTATACTAGCGGGTTCCATTATTTTTGCCGCCTGTGGTACCAGCCACTTGATCAGTGCCATTGTTATTTGGGAGCCCATATATGGTATTTCCTCGGTGGCCAAGGCCATCACCGCGGTGAGCTCTATGGCCACTGGAATGATCATCTGGTATGTCCTGCCGTTTTTTCTGAAAATCCCCAGCCCCTCCATGTTGGAGGAAAAAAATCAGGCCCTGCAGACCTCTCTCAATAAATTCCAGCAAGCCCAACAGCAATTAATTGAGTCGGAAAAACTCACCTCCCTAGGACACATGGTGGCTGGTGTGGCCCACGAACTAAATACCCCTATCGGTGTTGCTATCACTGCCACTTCCTATGCACAGCAACTTTGCATCGAAGCCAAAGCAAAAAAACTTAATTCTCTGGAGATGTATGAATTAATGGAATCCGTGGCCGAAAGCTGCAAACTCACCATGGAAAATTTAACCGTAGGCCGAGATTTGATTAACCGTTTTAAAGAAGTGGCGGTGGCTAAAAATGAAGAAAAATCCTACAACTTTGATTTTAAAGTTTACATAGAGGATATCCTGACAACCTTGCTTCAAAAATATAATATTAATACTGATATGGTAGAGTTTAATTGCCCTGACAACCTCATGGTGAAGTTAAATCCCAACAGTGCCCTACACATCATTTCTAACCTGATAGACAACTCCATTAAACACGCCTTCACCGGTGAACAGTCAGGTAAAATCAATATAGATATTCACTGTCTGGAAGACAAATCTATTCAAATTATATATGCCGATAACGGCAAGGGCATGGAACCAAAAACTGTGGATAATATTTTCACACCGTTTTATACCAACGCCAGATCAAAGGGCAGCACAGGTCTTGGCATGACCATAGTTTACAATACCATCAACAGCTTAAAGGGACATATTAGTTGTCACAG
>MAAB01034843.1_pt1 | contig 13601 bp, 10 predicted proteins | sample 1115991 | NCBI WGS metagenome assembly MAAB01 (sample SAMN04961124, study PRJNA320927) | seawater metagenome | isolation source: sample BD02T18 sea water enriched with oil for 18 days | place: USA:Gulf of Mexico | collected 2013-07-27
GGTTTCTCTGCACAAACCGTACAGAACGTTATGGAATGTGGTCAGAAATTCGCATATGTAGACATCTTGTCTAACCCAGACATTCGCGCTAACTTGCCAAAGTACGCTAACTGGCCAACTTTCCCACAGCTTTGGGTTAAAGGCGAGCTAGTAGGCGGTTGTGACATCATCACTGAGATGCACGGCAGTGGCGAATTGAAGACTTTGTTAGATGAAGCTGCTCCTGCTGAGTAATATCAATTACTAGCCAGCTGCTTGTTATTGATTGCTTAAAAAACCAGCCCTGATGTAGATCAGGGCTGGTTTTTTTTTGCCGGTAAGAGCCAGTCTTAGGGTTTTATAAAGCCGCTGTTGTTTTATTAATATTCACCAAAATCTTGATGTATAACAATTAATACTTAATCTAAATGATACTGGTTCTTATTATGTATTGCATTTGCAATAGATTTTGCTAAAATTCAGCCAACTTTTTTAAGGCTCGGCTATTTTTCGAGCAAATACGTATTTTCTGATTAAAGGTGAGTTATGAAACTGGTTAAAGGTATTTCAGTATTATCCGCAGCGATTTTATTAGCAGCTTGTGGTGGTGACGATAATAACGACAGCAACAATGATAATAGCTTGTCTGTACCAACGACTTATACATTTGAAAGTAAGTTGATCTCAGGTGATAGTTCAGTTTCTCACTCAGGTCAGGCGACTCGACATATTTTGATTAGTGAATTAAAGAGCTTGATTGGTTCGACTGAATTACAAGAAGCTGCTGACCGTGATGCTGCTTTAGCCATGTTAAATGCTGTCTATGCAAAGGGTACCAAGGACACAACGGGTAACCTGATTACGACCAACGTTTATACTGGCGGTGCAGAAGCTACACCTGTGAGTATATCGGTTAAGTCTGTTGATACTGAGGAGGTTGCTCTTGGTTTAGTACAATCGGATTTCTCAATGATTTCGGGTGATAAAAACTTACAAGGCAAGATGGCTGGTAAAGACAACTTGCTAACCACTGCTGAGTTCATTGGTTGGGATGTAACAACGACTGGCGATGATCTTATTAAGGGCGAAGGCGTAAACGCCGCTCCTGAACTATTGATTCAACAATGGTTTGGTCAAATTGCTGATCTTGCAGTTGATGGCGACGCTGAAACAAAATATGTAACAACAGAAGGTCTAGACCTTAAGCAGTTAGTACAAAAATTCGTTTTAGGTGGAGTAACTTACTCTCAAGCTGCAGAAGATTATTTAAAAGCTGATAAAGGCTTAGTTAAGCAAAACTCTGCTGAAGACAAAGCAGGTAAGCCATATACATCTTTAGAGCATCAGTGGGATGAAGGTTTTGGTTACTTCGGGGCTGCTCACGATTACAACCTTTATACCGATTCGGCTAATAAAGCTCAGCAAGATAATGATACTAACCTAGATGGTTCTATCGACCTTTATTCAGAATACAGCTTTGGTAATTCTGTTAATGCCGCTAAGCGTGATAAAGGCGCAACAGTAGCGACTGATTACAGTAAGGGCGCAATGGATGCTTTCTTAACTGGTCGTGCTTTGATTCAAGCAAACTATGGTACTGACCCAGTTTTGGGTGAAGGCTACCAGGCAGAGCTAGTTAAGCTTTCAAAAGTTGCTTTGGAAAACTGGGAAAAAGCGATTGCTGCAACGGTAGTTCATTACATTAATGATGTTATTGCAGATTATGCAACTTATGGAACTTCCGACTTTAATGATGAAGGTCAATTCACTACTCATTGGTCAGAAATGAAAGGTTTTGCTTTAGGTCTACAGTTTAGCCCAGTTGCTTTGATCTCTGTTGAGGAATTGAAAGCTGTGCATGTGGCTTTTGGTGAAGCACCAGCATTTTTAAATACCAATCAAGTAGCTGTTACAGCTTATATCGCTCAGTTAGAAGCAGCACGTACTATCTTGCAGGCAGCTTATAGCTTTAATGCCGAAAACATTGCTAACTGGTAATAGCATGAGTTGACGCAAGTTAAAGTTGTGTAAAAAGTGTGATTAAAAGGGTTACTTTCGGGTAGCCCTTTTTTGTATTTGGTATACTCAGCTATATTGTAGATTCAGCTGATATTAAGACGTGTGGAATTATTGATGAAAAAATTAGGTTTACTATTATTACCAGCCTTTGCGCTATACGGCTGTAATGGCTCTAGTCCAAGTACCAGTGCAACGATTGATAGCTGTAAAGCGCTAAATTCTAGCAGCTTTAGCTGTGAACAAATGCTAACCGATATTGTTGAGCATGCCGTTCAGCCAGCGATCAGCAATTTTTCTACACAAGTACAAGATCTAGCGACGAAAACAACCGCATATTGTACGGCTCTTACAGCTGCAACGAACGAAAATTCGGCTTTGATAGAAGCGCAAAGTGCTTGGCAAGAATCAATGAGTGACTGGCAACAGCTTGAAGTGATGCAGTTTGGCCCGCTATTAGCTGAGCGAGATGAGTTTTATACTTGGCCGTTAAATGACAGTTGTAAGGTTGATGAAGAAGTTGTTTTTTCATTAGCAGCGGGTTACGACATCAGTACGGGAGTGACACCGGCTCGCCGTGGTCTCGATAGCTTAGAATATTTATTATTTAATGCGAATACCAATATTAGTTGTGGCCCAAATAATTCTACAGCGGCATTAACGTCCTGGAATGACAAATCTGATACTGAGAAGTTAGCAGATCGTTGTTCCTTTGCAGAAAAAGTAACTGCTGATTTGGTTACTCGTGCTCAAGCTTTAGAGACAGCTTATACTCAATATGATATTACCTCGGCTACAAACTTGCAGATAGTTGCAGACAGTATCTCTGATGCGCTGTTTTATATTGATAAAGAAGTGAAAGATGACAAGTTAACGGCTTTGTTACCGCAAACGGGTACCCAGGGCTTTAGCGTTGATAAACTAGAGTTCGCATATGCTCCTTATGCTAAGCAAGCTGTCTATAATAATGCTGTGGGTGTTAAGTCTATCTTTACTGCGAATAATCATGTTGGCCTAGCTCAGTACTTAATTGCGGCAGGGCAAAATGACCTCGCTACTGAAATGCTTAGTGAGCTAGGTACCATTATTAATAACAGCAGTAATGCTTATATTAGTGATACCTTCACTAATATTTTGACAATAGCACAGCAGGATACGGCTGATAGTGATGTATCAGATTGTATTAATGCGGATCTTGGGAGTGATTCGAGTAATTTAATAAAGCTATGTGCTTTAGATAATGATGTAAAAGCTTTTACTGATGATTTAAAAGGGCAATTCATATTAACCCTTGGTTTCACAATACCTTCAGACGCTGAAGGCGATAATGATTAATTATCCGTTATAAAACTAAGGCTAGATGGTTTTCCATCTGGCCTTTTTTATGTCTACCATAAAGTTTTATCCTAGATGATTAGCCCACCATATATTTGCTTTTAATTTTATGCGAAGGCTATCTACTTGCTCTGATTGAGTATTCCAAACTCTCAGTTCACCTGCGCCTTGAGAAATCCAAGCTTTTTTACCGTCTTCACTGAGTTTTAAGCCTTTATTAAATTCAATGGATTCTTCTTTTAATAACTGCTTCTCTGTTTCGTCGCTTATAGAGTATTTCCACTGACTAATAATATGCCCTCTAGGATTTGTAATCAGCGCTTTATTTGAATATGGAATGGCTTTAATACTGGCGGTATAGCCTTGCATCTGCCAATGAAAGGTATCGTTGTTAGTTTCTGCAAAAAAGAGGCTCTTATCTATTTTAGCAAATGCGATACAAGGCGGCCTTTTATCCTGCTTTTTATACTGGCAGCCAATGATCAGAGTGCCATCTTGCATTCGGTCTAAATGGCGCGCACTTAAACTAAGCACTGGTACTGTCCACTGGTAAGCAAGAGTGTGGTTGGCCGTATGATATAAAGCCACATTCGATTGTATATTATCGATGTTTAATATCTTACGTCCAGAGTCAGGGTGAGTAATCACTCCGGTATTAGCGATGGCGATTAGGGACTCAGACTGCCAAACTAATTCGTGTGGACCAATCCCTCCCGAGCTGTGATCACTGACAAGAGAAAGGTCTGAGCTATTCAGCGTTAATATACGTCCTTGTTTATCCGCTGCAATTTGTTGAAAGTTCGATGCGGTGACATAAATGAATTTTTCATCGTGTGAAAATATACAGTGACCTTCAAAATGCTGATTTCTTTGCGTTTTTAATTCTGCAATTAACTCACCTTCTAGCGAGTACTTGAGCAAGCTAGCGGAGGGTTTACGGGAGCATACTAAGATGCTCTTGCCATCGGGATAGAGTGTGGCCAAATGAACTTCATCAGGAACATTAAAGTCACAGATGATTTGGTAATTATCTGAACTGTGTTTATGCTCATCCACTACTTGAATGGCTAAGACACCGTATTGATTAAGGCGCTTTCCCTTTTCATCAGTATGGCTATAACCTCCAATAATCACTTTGTCGGTATCCAATATCCTTGCTGGCTTAGTTGAGCACGCTGTTAAACTGGAAAAACCGAGCGCAGAAACCATTGAACCGGATAGAGATAAAAACTGTCGACGCTTCATTTCGATTCTTGTATTTAATTTAGGTATATCGCATGTGGCGGGCATAATTAATCCAAGGCTTTTAATAGTAGCTGGTCGCGCAGAGGTTTTGTTTTTACGGGTAGTGGGGCTGATTTATTGCCAGCGCTCCAGCTTGAAAAAACTAAATCCCAAATGGAAAATATTGAACCGTAGTTTTTACGCCCAAACTGATCACTATGATGCAGTTGATGCTGTAAAGGACTGATAAATAGTTTTTCTAAGGGACCATAACTGATGGGGATCATACTGTGGCGCAAGTTAGCGCCAAGAGTATTGAATATTAAGCTAAGTGCACTGATACCTAAAATTAACCATGCTTGAGGGTGCTCCCCGACTAAGAAGAAAAATACGCCACTACAAAACCCATAAATAGTTGCAGATCTGAGCTGATAGAATAGTTTCTCTAGCGGGTGAACACGCAAAAAAGACATCGGTGTTAATGAAGTTGCACTATGGTGAAGCTGGTGGATACGCCAAAAAAAACGCCAATGTAATAGTCTATGTAAGGCATAACGGCTGAAGTCATCGCTTAGTATTAAGGCGATTGTAAAGCTAATGAATAAAAATTCACTGGGGACGTTTGCTAGCTTTCTGGCTGTTAAAAACAGTTCTAAAAAGTTGTAAACACCATTGGCTACAGTGATGGTGAATATCAACCAAGAAATGCTCATTAAGGCAAATAGCCAAGCATTGAATAGGATTAATAAATAATCCTGTTTTGTTGAATCATTCCACCAATATGACTTTTGTGTCAATTGTTTCAAATATGGCAATCTCTGTTGCCAAGAAAGTGTTGCCCAGAGCAATACTAAGAATAGAGCGCTTAACCAATAGGCGTAAAAAGTGCGGCTTTGTGGGTCTATTAGCCACTTTATTGGGGCGGAGAGTAGGTCGGTATCAGGCATAGGGGCAATTTTACTAAAGTCAGCCTGAGTGAATAGGCACTCAGGTCAACGTATTGTATCTTATTAGCGATTAATATTAAGTCTCATTTGTGTTTTAATTGGCATCTATTTTCAACCTATAACATCTCCTGGAGTTACGCAGTGTTTAAGTCAGTCCCTGTTGCTTTCAGTCTTTTATTTTCGATCTCTGCGATTGCAGAAAATACAGATACTGAGCAGGATGCTCGTTCCACTCTGGATTTGGATAAAATCTACATTACCGGTGGCGAAGATAAAATTCGTCGCTTACCGGGTTCCGCTACCTTGATTGATGAGGTGGCGCTTGAGGCCTTTGAATATACCGATATTCATCGTATTCTGAATTCTGTACCGGGTGTGAACCTGCAAGAAGAAGATGGTTATGGATTACGTCCTAACATCGGCTTACGTGGTACTTCCCCTGAGCGCAGTAAAAAAGTCACGATAATGGAAGATGGTGTGCTTTCTGGCCCAGCCCCTTATTCAGCGCCTGCTGCTTATTATTTTCCCAATGTATCGCGCATGAGTGCAGTTGAGGTCTTTAAGGGCCCTGCAACAACTCAGTTTGGTCCTGCGACCATTGGCGGCGCGGTGAATCTAGTGAGCCGCGCTATACCTTTTGCTGGTGAAGGTGAGCTGGATGCGCAGTATGGTCAGTTTAATTTTCAACGCTATAACGCTTATTACGGCGAACAGATCGGTGACTTTGGTTATTTAATCGAAGGCTTGAACGTTTCTACTGAAGGATTTAAAGATCTAGATGCGGGTTCAGGTAATACTGGCTTTGAGCGTAATGATGTTAGTTTGAAAACCAGTTGGCAGAGTTTGGGTCAGGTTAGTCAGATTTTTCAGTTAAAGTTAGGTTATGCCGATGAAGATTCTAATGAAACTTATTTGGGTTTAACCCGTGATGATTTTGATGCCGACCCTTATCGTCGTTATGCCTCTAGCCAGCTAGATAATATGCAGTGGGATCATCAGCAAATTCAGTTGAGTCATAATTTAGAATTTGATAATGGCTTAACCTTTAATACCGATGTGTATCGTAATACCTATAAACGTGATTGGTTTAAGGTGAATGGATTTGATACGACTACTACGAGTATTCAGGATATTCTGAAAAACCCAGATGCGGGCAGTAATCCTGATTTTTATAAAGTATTAACCGGTCAAGCCAGTTCAAGTACTGCTGCTGAGCGAATTCGTATTGGTAATAATGGTCGTGAATATATCTCGCAAGGAATTCAGACGCGCGCTAATTTTGAAGTTGATTTAGCGGGTCTAACAAACTCTGTCGAACTAGGCTTACGTTATCATCAAGATCAGATTGAGCGTAATCACTCTGAGCAACTATATGCCATGCAAGTGGGTGGTAATTTAATTGCAGAAGGGAATATTGAGACCACAACAAGTAACAAGGGTGAAGCGACTGCTATTGCGGTTTATGCAAAAGATGAAATCACTTATAAAGATACTACCTTAACCTTGGGTCTTCGTAGTGAGCAGATTACTGCGATACAAACGAATTATGATCTAAATGATGGCAGCTTCGATTCTAAATCAGAATCGAACGAGTCTGTGCTATTACCAGGTGTAGGGGTTTACTCACAATTAACCCATGAGATCGGTATCCTAGCAGGTGTTCATCAAGGCTATTCAGCAACGTCCCCGGGTCAAAACGGTGATGTAGAACCAGAAGAAAGTGTTAATTATGAACTGGGAGCTCGTTTTGATCTGGCTCATTATGATCTAGGTCAAGGTGAGGTGGTTGGGTTTTATAATGATTATAGTCAACTGACCGGCTCTTGTAGTGCCAGTAATGGTTGTAATAACGCCGACACTGATAGTCAAGTCAATGCAGGCGAAGCTCAAGTATACGGCTTGGAAGCAGCGTGGAAATTAACGTCTGAATTAATGGGTTACACCTTGCCTTTGAGTCTGACCTATACCTTCACACAAACTGAATTTGGGGCTACCTTTACCGATGAAAAAGGAGTATTTGGTAATAAAGATCAGATAATCCTAGTAGGGGATGAACTAGCCTACGTTCCTCAGCATCGCTTGAATGTTCAATTTGGTATTCAGCGTAATGCTTGGAAAGCGAATTTGTCCGCTCTGTATCAGGGTGAAATGCGTGATACTCCGGGACAAGGTAATATTGCAGATAGTGAAATTATTGATGCTTACATGGTGATCGATTTATCGGCCAGCTATCAGGTATTACCAGCATTACAACTTTATTCGACGGTTGATAATGTGATTGGTGCTGACTACGTAGTGGCTTCTATGCCTTATGGTTATCGCCCGGGTAAACCACGTTCTGCTAATCTAGGTGTTAAATATAAATTCTAGGCGTAATCAAATAGCGTTAATTAAATAAAGTAAGCCCAGCCCTTTAAAGGTTGGGCTTTTTTGTTTTCGGCTTATTATTCTGGCTAATGTAGGTTACACTATTAACATTCATAAAATAAATAGATTTCATTTACAGGATTTTATAAATGAATATTGATCGCGTCGATCTAAACCTCATGGTTTACCTAGATGTTCTCTTACGTGAGGGAAGTGTGACTAAGTCTGCTCAGCAGTTGGGCATCACTCAACCTGCTATGAGTAATGGACTTAAGCGTTTGCGCGATTTATTTGGAGACCCTTTACTTGTAAGAACGAGTGAAGGAATGACGCCCACTGAACGAGCGCTTGAACTGCAGCCGTTAATTCGTAAAGCGTTGAACGAGCTAGAAGCAGCCTTGCAAACTCAAGGAGAGTTTGATGCCAGCTCTAGTCATAGAGTTTTTCGCATCATGGTGAGTGATTATGCAGAATCAACTCTAATTCCTGAATTAGTAAAACGTTTACGTGAAGAAGCGCCGAGTGTGATTTTAGATGTTCTAACTCCTTCCGACGTGACCTTTAAAGATGTGGAGGCGGGTAAGGTTGATATGGCGATTAATCGCTTTGATGAAATGCCGCAGTCTTTTCATCAGATTACGTTATGGGAAGATGATTTTGTTTGTTTAGTTAATCCTGATCACCCTAATTCGGGTCAGTTTGATTTAGATGCTTACCTCGAGAGTATGCATATTTGGGTCAGTAAAACAGGCATGGGGGCCGGAGTTGGCATTGATCCAGAAAAGATTATTCGTTTGGGTTGGGTTGATAATGCGTTAAGTAAATTGGGTCATAAGCGTAAAATCTCAGTATTCACCCGTCATTATCAGATGCCGGCATTATTGGCGTTGAATAATGATTTAGTGGCTACGTTACCGAGAAAAGTAGCTGAGATGCAGGCTGAGACGTCACGATTATTAGTCAAAGAACCTCCTTTTAGCGTTCCAGCATTTGAGCTGAAAATGGCTTGGTCACCTTTAGTACAGCATCATCAAGCACATAAATGGTTGCGCCGTTTGATTGTTGATGTAGCCCAGCGCTGCTAGTGACAGCTTCGTCATAGCCTAAAGATTAAGCCCTTTCTCTCTACTCGCTTTCTTGTCTATACTAAAATGAGAATATTCAATCAGGGCTAGTATGCACGTCATCTCAGTACTCTTGGTTATAGCAGGGTTAATTGCTTTAGTTTTATCGTTAATCCCGCTAACAGAAATATGCCGACATGAAACAAATGCGCGTCTTGGTTGGCGGGCGATGTTTGCTCTCGTCTTTATTTTCATCCTTGGCTACACGTTCTTTTGTTATCACTTGATGCTTAAAATCCCTAATCTAATCGATTTTATTTTGGCGAGCATTTTTGCAGGTGGTGGTCTGTTTGTTGTATTAGTGAGTCGCATGAGTTTAGCGAGCCTTAATGAACTGCAAGCAACGGCTTTAGAATACGAGAAGCAAGCCTTACATGACATATTAACAGGTTTGCCTAATCGTAAAAAACTAATGCTGACATTAGAAAGTACCATCGCCGCTAGCGGTCGAGATGATGCCAATTTTTCAGTTATTGTAATGGACCTGAATGGCTTTAAAAAAGTGAATGATACTTTAGGGCATCAAGCAGGAGACATTGCATTGCAAATTATTGCACCTAGGCTAGGCCAGCAATTAAGGGCATCAGATACTTTGTGCCGTTTGGGAGGGGATGAATTCGCGGTGATTTTACCCCAAGCGAATAGGGAGGATGCGATTGAAGTTGCGAAAAAAATGCTAGCGACTTGTACTAAACCACTGGTCGTAGAAGGCAATAAAATAGTGCTCGGTATCAGCATCGGAATATCTCTCTCCCCTAATCATGCTAGCGACTCGAATACTCTTCTCCGCTATGCTGATATCGCTATGTACCAAGCTAAGCAGCAAAAGACAGGTGTTGAAGTTTACAGTAAAGAAATAGATAGAAATTCTGTTGAGCACCTATCGGATGTTTCTGAAATCTTGCAGGCAATGAGAGATAATAAGCTGGTGATCTATTTTCAGCCGGTTCTGATGGGAGATATATTAAAAGGACTTGAAGTATCATTACGCTGGTATAAAGAAGATGGTTCTGTTGTTAATGCTCGAAATTTCATGAAATCATTGGTTGATCTTGGTGCAAGTTGGCCTTTAATTGAGTATGTCATTGATGAAGCTCTTGTAAATTATAATCGCTGGATGAAACAGTTTGGTTTTGATATTAAATTGCGGATTAATTTATTTTTAGGTGGAGTGGATAAGGATGAATTTTGTGAGTTTGTAGCCGCCAAAGCCCAAAAATATGAAGTTTCGACAAGTAATATTATGATTGAAGTCGTTGAGAATTTATTTGGACGGAAAGCAGTGGTCAATTTGATGACAAGTTTACATAGCAAAGGTTTCAATATTGCTGTTGATGATTTTGGTATTAATGGCGCGAAATTGTTAGCATTGAATAATGTGGTATTGGATGAGGTTAAGTTGGATAAGTCCATAACGCAGAATTTAATGCTCGGGTCTGTCGATGTAATACTTATCAATACGATTAAATCTTTCTGTGATCAGATGAAAATTTCTTTTGTTGTGCCGTATGTAGATGATAGTTCTACGCTAAATATACTGAAGGAAATAGGAGTAGATCAATTTCAGGGAGATGCGTTATGTCCATTCATCTCTGTCAGTGCGATGGATGAATGGCTCGCTAATTATTATGAGAAGCCATTCGATAAATAGCGAGTAGCCTGATTATGGATTTAGTATAAACTCGACACAGATGTCTGCTTGCTTACCCCCTTCAATATTTATCACATCAGTAACAACATTAGCGGTTTCGATACAGAGCATATGCTTAAAATCCTGTGGGCTAAACTGGCTAAGGCGCTTACTTTTTTCGATCCAAGGGTTCCAGATTACAGCACTTTGACTATTGGAATTATTGATTAAGAGATTCTGGTTAGGAGTTTCTAGTCTGAGTGAGTAATTCGAATTATCGAAAAAATACAAACGGTCAGTTTCTGAATTAAAACTTATTTTTCCAGCTTGTTGTTTTTTGTTCCAGTTGTCCAAGGCATCTATATAAGTTAGGCTGTGCGCATTGTGAATGTAGCTGCGGTCGATATCTTCGGTTGGTAGATAAGTATGCAGTGCCTGACTGATACAGAAAGAGTATATTCCTGTGTTGGTCGTCCTGAGTTTGAGCTCTAATTTAGTTGAGAATGTAAATGTTGCTTCTAATTCAAAGTCAAAAGGCCAAAGTTCTTTGCTAGCCGAATTACTTGTTAATATAAGAGTAATTTCAATATGATGACAGCTCTCATGAATGCTTTTTATCTCCCATGGTAATGAGCGAGCAAAACCATGAGCGCTAGCAGGAGTTTGTTGTTTCACCTGATCTTGGATTACCGCAGGGTTCCTGTCTAAATCACCAAACCAGGGCCAGCAAATTGGTATTCCCCCACGAATTGGCTTACCTTGTTTATATTGAGCACTTGGGCTTAACCATAAAACATTTTCAAATTGTCTACTCTGAGGTCTGAACTCTACCAACTGAGCACCTTGTAAGAGTAAAGTTGCTTTAAAAGAAGGGTGTTCAATTTTAAGTGCATCAAGCTCGTCAATTTTTATTAAAGTGCAAAAAACATGATTCATCTACGGTTCTCTAATTTATAATTTGTATCTTAAATGTCTCTAACTATAACGGAATATCACACGCTTTGAATGACTTGGTGTGAATAAGTTTCAGTCTGTAATTAACCGGTGAATAATGAATTCGTGAATAAGACAAAGTTATTAGAACAGCTGCAGGAACGATTACAGCAAAAAGTTGATGCGACTCTGAATGCGGTCAATGAAGCGCATGCTCTCGCGTCACATGAGCAAAGTAAACCTGAAAATCAGTACGATACATTAGCGTTAGAAGCTGCATACTTGGCTCACGGCCAATCAGAAAGAATTGCTGAATTACAAAAACAAATGATTTTACTGAATCATTTTGAGTTTATTGAATGGTCACAAGAGAGCCCAATCGCTTTAGGGGCTTTGATTTGTATTGAAGAGGTTGGAGCAGAATCACAATGGCTTTGGTTGCTGCCTGTTTCAGGTGGTGAGCAATTATTTTTTGATGATAAGCAGATCAGAACTATTACTCCTGAAGCGCCACTCGCTGAAAAACTGATTGGGCAGTATTTAGGTGATGAGATTGTATTAAACCTTGGGCATAAAAAAAAGCAGTTCGAGGTAATCGAACTGCTTTAGTATATTTTCTGCCTAGTTTGAAACTGTACGCAAAATGGCTATTTGAACATATCGGCGAAGCTATCTTCAGAATCGCCAGGCTCGCCTTTTAGATCTTTTAGTGGCCAGCCACCAAGCTCCTTCCAGCGATTAACGAGGAAGCAAAATAATTCAGCCGTTTTCCATGTGTCATAAGCCGCAGAGTGAGCTTCTTTATTATCAAAGTCGATTTCTGCAGTGATGCATGATTTGGCTAATACTGTCTGACCCAGTCCCAGAGCGCTTAAACTTGCAGTATCAAAGCTTGAAAACTGGTGAAACGGATCACGTTTAATCTCGGTGCGGGCAATCGCGGCCTTAACAAAGCCGTGATCGAAGTGAGCATTATGGCCAACTAAGACTGCACGATTACAACCGGTAGATTTTACTTCTTTACGAACCAGTTGCAGCATCTTGGTCATAGCATCTACTTCGCTGATAGCGCCGCGCTCAGGATCGAAAGGATCGATTCCTGTAAAATCCAGAGCTTCTTTTTCAAGGTTGGCTCCTTCAAACGGAATAACATTCGCATCGATAGCTTCGTGTGGGTACAGCCAGCCATTTTCATCCATACGTAATGTTACTACGGCTATTTCTAGCAAGGCATCTGTTTGGCAATTAAAACCACCGGTTTCGACATCAACTACCACGGGTAAAAATCCGCGGAAACGTTGTGACATTAGTGATTTTTCTTTTTTCTCAGCCACGGAATATTCCTTAAGCGATTAGCTACGCGCGATTAGTACGCGCGATTAAGTATGAGTACAGTTTATTCGGTATTTATTTTTCTACTTGCCAGCGAATGGTTTCACCCGCTTTAAGAGGAACGATAACATCACCTGCGAACGGCATTTCACTTGGCGCCGTCCAGTCTTCTTTGTTAAGGGTAATGGTATCGGTATTTCTAGGCAAGTTATAGAAGTCTGCACCAAAGTGGCTGGCAAAACCTTCTAGCTTATCTAGCGCGCCTAAGTCTTCGAAAATCTCAGCATATAATTCAATCGCGGCATAAGCACTGAAGCAACCTGCGCAACCACAAGCAGATTCTTTTGCGCCCTTTGCGTGAGGTGCCGAGTCAGTTCCTAGGAAGAACTTAGGGTTACCGCTAATAGCAACTTCTTGCAGCTTCTGCTGGTGAATGTTGCGCTTCAAGATAGGTAGGCAATAGAAGTGCGGCTTAATACCCCCCACTAGCATGTGGTTTCGGTTGTAAGCTAAATGTTGCACAGTAATAGTCGCGGCGACATTAGCGCCTGCTTGCTCAACAAACTCAGCAGCTTCCTTAGTCGTAATGTGCTCAAACACGACTTTTAGATTGGGGTGACGTGCTAACGTTGGCTTCATTACTTCATCAATGAACAGTTTTTCACGATCGAATACGTCGATGTCATCGTGAGTGACTTCACCATGAATTAAAAG
>MAAB01030468.1_pt1 | contig 13595 bp, 17 predicted proteins | sample 1115991 | NCBI WGS metagenome assembly MAAB01 (sample SAMN04961124, study PRJNA320927) | seawater metagenome | isolation source: sample BD02T18 sea water enriched with oil for 18 days | place: USA:Gulf of Mexico | collected 2013-07-27
GCTTCTACTTCTTCTGCTGAGCCAAATACATCTGCACAACCACAAGAAACACCTGCAATTGAATCTTTTACGGCTTCAAATAGTGCATGAACTGGATTTTCTGGTTTTGCTAATTCTGCAATCCAACGAGTCCCTGTACCGTTAAAAATTACTTTTACATCGGCACCACTTTGCTTGTAATCAAATGCCGTTGCTAATGCATTAAATACTCGACCTAAAGCTTCTTCTTGACCATGGTTTGGATCTGATAATACTAAGATTGCTGCTTTCATTTTTATCTCCTAAATGAGTTGTTATGAGTTTGAGCTTCTGCTCCTTTATGTCTGATAACCATTATCAATACTTTGTTTAATGGAATAAATACCTTAAAATGTATTTCATAGTTTCATTTAATGGAGTAATTACATCAATAAACTTATCGCGATGCAGGTTTTTATGCAGATTATTGAGAGTGGCAGTTTGACCAAAGCGGCTAATACATTAAATACCTCGCTACCAACAGTTGTAAGAACATTGGCGGCATTAGAAGAACATTTGAACATTCGCTTAATTAATCGAACAACGCGTAAAATCACCATCACTGAAGAAGGACAACGATACCTGCAACGTTGTCAGCGTATTCAATATGAAATTGAGCAATCTGAGTTAGAAATAAGTGCCAATCAAAAAGCACCTAAGGGTAAATTAAAAATTACCGCTTCTGTGATGTTTGGATCAACTTATATTGCGCCACTGGTGGCAAAGTTTCTGCAAAAACATCCACAGGTGAATATTGAGTTGGTATTGTCGGATCAAAACATTAACTTAGTTGAGGAAGGGATTGATGTTGCCATTCGTATTGGTGTGTTGAGCGACTCAAATATGGTGGCAAAAAAAGTTGGTACGGTACGCAGAGTTATTTGTGCTACACCAAAATTATTAAATAAACTTGGCACAATTAAGCACCCTAAAGACCTAACTTCAATGCCATGCATTCATTTCTCCGGCTTAAGTCATGGTAATAACTGGCATTTGCACCAAGGCGATAAAATTCACTCTATTCCAGTAAAAGGACCGTTGACCTGTAACAACATTACATCGGTATTAAACGTGGTAAAAGAAAGTTTAGGTTTAGGTATGTTCCTTTCTTATCAAGTAGAAGAAGAAATTAACAACGGCGACCTACGTTTAATTTTAGAAGAATATGAACCTGAACCTCTTGATGTTAGCGTGGTTTATTCTCATGCCAAACTCATGTCAACGCGCATTAGATATTTTGTTGATTGGGTGACACATGAATTGAAGCATCAAATGAATGATAATGCTTGATGTTTATATTTCGTAGAAAATTTATTTAAAAAGGCGCTGTAGCGTAATGGAATAAAGTACTACAGCGCAAGGTAAGGCAAAATAGATATTAGTGATTTAACGATTCGATGTTTGAGCAACTAAGTAAGTTGCAATGGCATATTGCGTATTTTTCAGCTCATTTTTATTTATTAAATTAAATGTGCGATCAGCTAGTTCGCCATCCTGTTTTACTAACTTAGAGTGAGCGCTAACTCTTGCTAAAAACATATCAACAACTTTATTAAAATTATCGAATCGATATTCGAATTCACTTACGTTAGGAATTGAGCGCTTAGCAAAGGCGGAAACTTGCAGCGTCATGCTTTTATGCTGACTAGGCTCTGCTTCCGCTACAGTGATGTCGATAAAAGTGAGTAGAAATACAGCGACAATGGCCAATAAATAGCTGTTGCGGGCTGTTTTTATTCCTGACAAATTTTTTGAAAGCGTCATAGTATTCTCCTGCACTTTAGAATCGATTGTTTTATAAGGTTCTAGAGCCTTTACTGATTGCTATTTCATTGATGCTCGCTTCTCTGGTATGCATCAAACCTTGCTCATCAAATTGCCAATGTTCGATACCAAAGGCTCTGAACCACTGGTCATTGTCATCGTGATATTCATATTGAAACTGCACAGCAATCCGGTCGTTAGAGAAAATAAACAATTCCTTTTTTAGCTTGTAATCAAGCTCTCGTTGCCATTTTTTTGTTAAGAGCTGAATAATTTCTTCATGCCCTTGGACAAATTCATTTCTATTTCTCCAACTTGAGTTTGGCGTATAAGCAAGAGCAACTTTTTCAGGATTTCGGTTGTTCCATAGATCTTCTGCTCGCTGCACTTTTAGCTTCGCAGTTTCAAGGGTAAATGGCGGTTTCACTTGCTTTGTCATACATCAACTCCAACGTTTATTTTTAAATCGAAGGTAAACAAATCAGTGTACCTTTGCGCAATATAAACAGAATAGTTTACCTTGTCAAGTAAAACACTCTTCACCTTATTCGTCTGCAGTAACAAATCTATTAATAATATTTACCCTTTAAGTGCTTTGATTTCAGCTTCCAATTCATCTATTCGTTGTTGATGAGGTGCAAACCACTCGGCGACTTCTTGCTCTGTAAAGCGAGGTTTAATATGCTGAGGACAATTCCAATCTAAGGCCTCTATGGTTAAAACAATCACTCGCTCTATCCGGGCTTTATATTCGGGGTGTTTCAGTTGTTGAAACAGCTGCGGGTTTTCACTTTCATTGACAATTTCAGATCGTGCCCACACTTTTAGCCTCGCCTTGCGCGGATAATCCATAATAATAATGGATGTTCGATTATTACTTTGTATATTCCCAACACTTAAATACTGCTTATTACCACGAAAATCAGCATAGGCAATTTGATTGCCTGCTAGTACTTTCAGAAAACCACGGGGGCCACCACGATGCTGAACGTACGGCCAACCATCAGAACTTACCGTCGCTTGATAAAAAAACTCACTCTGCTCAATGAAAGCTATTTCACTCTCTGAAAGTTCAGTTGGGGCAGGGTTTTGTTCCATCCTACGATAGTTTTTCCTCGAGCCGAGTTCTGTTTGCACTTTCTTAACATCATCTGTAAATGCTATATCAGTAAAATTTTTCATCAGTTACCTATTCTTTTTAGGGGAGTTTTCATTAAAATTTACTTGTTTGAATAGGAACAGCAACTAAACAAATAACACTTTAATGATAAACAGACCGGTGTACCATTGGTAACTATAGACAATTCTGTTTAGCTTTGTCAATTATCTGGTTATGTAATGATATTGATTTCAACCAGTATTCATCTGTTATTTAGGGTTTCAGAAAGACTAGACTTTAAAAATACACAGTGCTACGGTGCACCTTTCTGTTTACCTCAATTTAAGAAGTCAACCTTGCCTGCAATATCAAAAAGAGATCATTTAGTTTCGAAAGCCCTAAAACTGTTTTATCAACATGGTTTTAATGCCACCGGTATTGATAAGATCATTGCTGAAGCTGCGATATCTAAAAAGACTTTATACAATCATTTTAAATCTAAAGATGAACTGATATTAGCGACTTTAAGAAAGCGTGATGAGTTATTTAGAAATAACGTTATGCGAGAAACAGAGCGCTTAGCATCCACAGCTAAAGATAGGCTTTTAGCGATTTTTGATGTTCATGATACTTGGTTTAATAGTAAAGAATTTTCAGGTTGTATGTTCATTAATGCATCAGCCGAATTTGCCTCTCAAGATGACGCCAAACATATTTTGTGTGCAGAGCATAAACGACTAATACGTGACTACCTTAAAGATTTATCTGAACAAGCAGGAGCTAAGGATGCTCAGTTGTTAACTCAACAACTGAGCTTATTACTTGAAGGGGCTATCGTTGAAGCCCATGTCAGCAATAGTACAAGCGCTGCGATCCTCGCCAAAAGTATGGCAGCTGTTTTTATTAACCAAGCAATTACTGACAATAAAACATCCTAGCTTCCAGGTTAACCAATTAAATGAAACTGGCTGTCCATGCCTTTATCTCGCAGTGGAATAATGGCTTGATATGCGTCTGAATGATACCAATCACTCGCTTTTTCTTTGCTTGGAAATTGAATAACAACCTTAGTGCTATAGCTTGATTTTCCATGTAATTGTTCGATTGCACCTTTGGCTATAAACTCCCCCTCAAAAGGCAATAACGTTTCAGCCGCCGCTGCACTATATGCAGTTAAGTTGTCTTTGTTGATAGGTGTTAAGTCGACGATAATGAGTGCTGTCATTTGTTTAATCCTTGTTTTGTTTATGTTGACTTATGATAAGAACTCAGTGAATATTTAACAATAACCAAAAACAGAACTGATTGTTTTTAAAAATGAACAATGTGAAAAAGCTCTCCTCACTATTAGTATTTGCCGAAGTAGCCACTAAGCAATCATTTACCCTAGCAGGCAAAAAGCTTGGTATGAGTAAATCAGCCATTAGCCAGCATATTAAACGTCTAGAAGAGGATACCGGGCAACAATTGCTTTCTCGACATACCAGAGGCATGTCACTGACCACCGCAGGAGAGAAGTTACTTGCACGATGTGAATTGCTCCGTGACCAAGTTGAACTTGCTTATGATGAACTGAATCAGCATAAAGAGATCCCTTCAGGTGTTTTTGCGTTGACTATTCCTCACTCCTTGGAAAAAGGCATAGTCATCCCCGCATTAAAACAATTATGTTTAGAGTTTCCTCTGTTACAAATAAACTTGCGGGTGACTGACCAAGCACTAGACCTGATTGAAAATAACTTAGATGTTTCACTTTATGCAGGGGAATTACAAGACAGTAATTATCGAGCCCAACCTATTGGTACGGCAAAAGAAGTATTTTGTTCAAGCCCTAATTACCTTCAAAAACACGGAATACCAACTCATATAGATGTGCTTTCAGAGCACAAAATTATTGCAACTTCTTGGCAAAAAAATTCTTTAACATTATATCAAAGTGATCAATTAGCTAAAAAGCATACTATTAAATTTGAGTATTTTGCTCGTACCAATACTTTGCCCAGTGTACTTAGCATCGTTAAGCAAGATATGGGCATAGCGCTGTTGCCTGAATTTGTCATTCAATCGGCAATAGTCAAAGGGGAATTAACTAGAGTATTACCTAAGTGCCAAGGAAAAACATGGCCATTTTATATGGTTCATCGCTTTCATGGCGAAAAACCTATTCACATCACCCGTTTCTATCAATTAGTAAAACATTTTTTTCAAACATTAAACTAAGTAATCAAGCGAGTTCTGGGAATAGGTATGACTCCTACAACGTATGTTGCAATTCGTTATCGTTGCTTGCTGTTAGGGTCTTTTTTTTAATATATCAATAATAGCTTTACGACTCTCTAATTTCGTTATTTCGAGACAAGGTTAATTTAAGCAGATGATCTAAAGATAGTTTTCCACCGCCAAACAACACTACTTGCATTAATAATATTGCCCAAATGACATGTGCATACAAAGCTGCGGGGGCAATCTCTTCTAAGCTTATGACAGCAACAATATTAACAATGGTTAACCCTAAAGCACCAAAACGGCTAGCTAAACCAAACGCCAAAATAATCGGGAGTAAAATCTCCCCAGCAGTGCCCAAATACGCGGCTAATTCAAATGGAATAAGTGGCACACTGTATTCTTCTTCAAATAAAAATAAGGTCGTATCCCAGTCTCGTAACTTCGTTAATCCGGCTGCAAAAAATACCCATGCAACGTAAAATCGAGCGCCAAGCAAGGCTAATGGCTGCAAATGATTGATCATGGTTGCAGTTTGAGAATAGGGCTGTACTAAACGTTGATTAAAAGTGGTCATTTGGATTCCTTAAAAGTAAATGGTTTATTTATATGTAAAATCGACGGATCAGGTTTTGTGCTATTGCTTCACCTAGCCAATGGGCAAAATCAAAAGTAGGATCTGCAAGCTTATCTAATGCTTTGCCAATACTGGTCCCTTGCTTTAATTCTTTTAACCACTGCTGTTCAGTCTTTGATATTTCCTTAACATGCGCGTTGTAATTGGGTCTATAGATCAATACCTGTTGAACAAAGTCTGTATTCAACATTTTTTCTAGGGCCATAGTTAGATGCTGTTCTGACATCAGTTTGTCATTCTTATCGGCATCATTATTTTGATGAGCTTGCCAAAATTCAATCAGTGGGAACTTTGACTCCAGTACAAAGTGATGGCTAGAAAGCTCAAGGTAAAGATCATCAAGCTCAGTAGTAGCCAATAATTGCACACTCTCTTGTTCAAGGATTGAATCCTTGTCACGCATACAGTGATGACGCAACCAATCCAACTTGGCAATATCAGCAACAAAAGGGTAATCAACTAATTGCGATAAATCGGCCAATAATTTAGCAAAGTCTTCCCCCCAAAGGCCCCAATCCCCCTTCGTCGGTGGTGATAAAACTAATAACTGGTGACAAGCATAATTGAATAGCTCATCTCCAATCATTGCTTTCACTGTTGGAAACGTAATAGTTAACGCTTGCTGTGCAGTAGCACTTAAATTATTTCGGTAGATTGCCAACCCTCGATGATCAAAATCGTGATTTCCCTCCCTGTCTCCACTTTGTGGAAAGATCAATGCGACGAGTGCCTGCTGCTGCTGCTTTACTTCGGCAAAAGCAGACTTCAATGAAGTGGCATTATTCATAACTTAGCGCCATTGATGCTAACGTTTGCTCATTAAATACCTGCTCACTGATACTTCGCGCCTTATCGGCTTCACCTAGTAGGGTTTGCCAGTTAGGTAAATTGTTATCCCACTCGATTAAGGTCGGTATCTTGCCAAATCGTTGTAAAGCATGTCGATAAAGCTGCCAACCTTGATTAGATACAGCTTGGCTATGGTCATCAATAACAATTTCGTTTTGCTTTACCTCAGTAAAACCAGCCAGATGAAATTCACCCACACTATTGGTTGGTATTTCAGACAACCACTGTTTTGCAAAGCTTAACGGTTGATTTTTATTGGTATTTCGTGCGGTAACAATAATGTTATTTAAGTCGATTAATAACTGACAGCCAGTCAATTCAGTAAGTCGGACTAAAAACTCAGTTTCAGTCATATACGTGTGTGAATATTGTATATAAGCCGATAAATTCTCCACTAATAACGACCGACCTAGTGCTTGTTGAACACGATCAATATTGTGTGCCAGCACCATTAGGGTTTGCTCGCTATAGGCTAAAGGTAATAAATCACCTGCGTGAACTTGTTGCCCGTTTAGTTGACTCCAGGTAAAACATGCATGATCAGACATTAATATTGGTTGAGTTTGCTTAGCCAACTCATTGAGTTTACAGAGATACTGTCTCGGTACACCTTCCGCAGAGCCTAAACCCATAGCCGTAGAATGAAGACTGATAGCATACTTATCACTCACTTGTTCTAGAACACTAAGACTTGCTCCTCCTTGTGTAAAAAAGTTTTCTGAATGAACTTCAATGAAATCAATGTTTGATGGAGTCGATAGCGCCTCAGTAAAATGTGGATGTCTTAATCCAACACCTATCAATATCTGTTCTTCAGCATTGTCGGCTTTTACTTTCAATTGCATTATTTCAACTCCATTAACATGGTTTTCTTAATTAAAGCGCGCTTCAGCGTTAGCTCGATTTATTAGCTTTCTCTGCGTTGAATTTCTCTTTCGCCGCTGCTTTTAATAAACCGCCGAGACCTTCACAAGTGCCTTTGGCAACCAATTTCCACTCGCCAAAATCATTATCAACACTTGATTGCCCAGCACATGAATGAGTACCGGCTAAATTACCGCAATCATTTTGCCCAGCCAAGGCCACGCCATAACACTTCTCTTTTCCAGCGGCTTGCGCAGGAGCAACAATGGTTGAAGAAATGGCAACAGCAAGTGCTGCACTAGCTAGTAATTGTTTATTATTCATAGTTGTACCCTCTATTTTTTTGATTCGTTGTTAATTAATTTTTATACCTTGATACTATCGGCTAACCAACGTTCAACTTGTTGACTAGAGTTTCCTCCGATCAGTCGTGATTTAACCTCATTCTCATTTAACAAAATTAAAGTTGGTACTCCCCTCACCTCAAACTCTTTTGCTACGTCCATCTGTTCATCAACATCAACTTTAACGATGTTCACTTCGTTTCCATGACATGCTGATAATTCGGACATGATGGGAGCCATAATTTTGCATGGTGCACACCATGTGGTACTGAAATATAAAAGCACCCATGGCTGCTCATGTTCGAACCAGTTAAGGCCTTGATAAGTGGCATAATCTTTCATCTAGCCCCTCCAGCCCGCCCCGTTATCAAAAACAAATTATTCGGCATTTAATGTCGCAATCGAGACACCTTGAATTCCTGACCATACACGCTCAGCAGTCGCTAAGTGACCAGGAACGTCGGATAGCCATTTTTTCTGAACTGCTTTATTTAAATTTAAATAAAGTTTACCTTCGACAATTTTCCAAGCTGTTGGATCCGTATCTAATTTTTTGTCTAGTGCAACACCCATTGCGCAAAAGCCACCAAATTGTGGGGCGAATTTCTCTGGATTATTACGGAATTGGTCGCGATTGCTTTCACTGCTAAATTGGTAAATGGCACTTTTATAAGTGGCGCTATATTTTTGATTACCCTTAACAGCTTTGCTGTCGGTAAAATATGCAACGGCATCATAACCATGTATGGCGATGTCATTTTCATTGGCATTAACGTCAATATCTGCTGCAAAACTGATGCTACTAATAATAAGACTCGCTGCGATAGCAGCTGATTTTAACAGGGTTACAATTTTCATAAAAAACTCCGTGATTACTTTATTAAATAAATAGTTACAACCTATGGTTGTTCATATGATTAAGGGAAATAAAGAATGTTAATATTTACTTCTCTTGGTCATGTGAGGTACTTTAGCAATGAGGGTGAAGCGAAAAGCTTCCATGTGTCTTTAACTTGAAACCAATCGTCTAATACTGCGGTTTTCTACACTTTCCAAGTGGATAAATAGTTTTTATGGATAAATTAAGTGGTATTTTGCAAAACATTTCCTTTAATGCCGATGTGTTTTTTAGCGGTAGTTTATGCGGAATTCAAAGTTTGGGTGGCGCGGATGATACTAAAGGGCACATTCATTTATTAAAAGCTGGTGTTCTCACGTTAGTGTGTGAAGACGGGCATAAAGTACGATTAGATAAACCAACCGTAATATTTATGCCGGGCCCAACTAAACATCAAATCATCGCAAAAGAGTCAAACGAAGCCGAGTTAGTTTGTGTAGATATTACGTTTCATTCGGGCAGTGGTAGTGCTTTAATTAACGCCCTGCCTAAATTCTTATGTTTAGACCTCGGCAGTAATGATACCGTTGGAAAAACGGCACATTGGTTATTTGAAGAAGCATTTACTGACCAAGACGGCCGACAAGTTATTATTAACAAACTCGCAGATATTTTTTTGGTACAAATCTTACGACATGTCATTAACGAAGGTTTAGTACTACAAGGCATGTTAGCTGGAATGGCTCACCCACAATTATCGCGACTCATGTCAGCTATTCACCAACAACCTGAAGAACCTTGGACAATAGAGACGATGGCTGAAACGGCGTTAATGTCACGAGCAAAATTTGCGGCGCTATTTAAAGAATCGGTAGGCCAAGCACCTAGTGACTACCTCACCGATTTACGTATCGCAATTGCTCAAGGGTTATTAAAAAATGATCAACCGGTGAGTTTTGTCGCAAACAAAGTCGGCTATGAACATGGCTCGGCTCTGGCAAGGGTATTTAGAAAAAAAATCGGTTTATCTCCAAAAGAATGGTTATTAAAACTTAAAAAGTAAATACGTCAACTCTATACTTAAACGCAGCATTACGTCGCCTGCTGAGTTTTTATCAGGTCATCTATTAAAGATAAAGCTGTACTGCCTAGTTCAATATTAATAGATGAACCGGCAATTGCTTTTTTAGTATCTTCGGTCAAACACTCTACTTCTTCAACCAGCTTAGTTAAATTGACAGATTCATTTCGAAGCTGTGTTTCAACTTGCTGTAAGCTTGTTTTAACTTTTATAGACGCTTTAGACACTTGATCGGTAGACAGCTTCATAGAGCTCTCACTACTGTTTGTTGCCAACTGTGCCTTCCCCATCGATTCATCTAATTCATTAAGAGCACTAACCAGCTGTTTTTGAAGACAATCTAAGGATTTCAGCCTATTGTCAATATTGATGGAGTTTTCTTTGGTTTGTGCCGCTAATGACTTTACTTCATCAGCAACCACAGCAAAACCTCGGCCGGCCTCTCCTGCGCGTGCAGCCTCAATGGCTGCATTTAAAGCTAATAAATTAGTCTGCTCTGAGATACTGGTAATACCTTTAGCAAGACTCTCAATAGATTCAAATTCCGTTAAAAAACCATTCATTTGTAAGGTCAAATCTTGCAATGAATCCATGGCAAGATTCATTTCACTGCCTATTTCATGAATGTAACTACAAACACCATTAAAGGCGTTATCCATTTCACCTAACAATTGCTGACTTTGCCCTGCTTCATGTGAAAGCTCACCACTGACATTACATGAACTTCTCGTCGATTCTGCTACCGCTTCAACAAAAATAAGACGTTGTTTTGATGCATTGTTAACGCCTTTCGCAGTAGCAGTTATCTTTGTGGTTATATTTGATACTTCTTCCAGTATTGTCAGCTGTTCAGGTAGTTTTTTCTCAATTTCTTCGAGCATGCTACTTTTAAATAACTCAAAAGTACGAGTCATTTTTATTGATGCATAAGCACTTGACATAGTGGCTACACAGTAAGGCACAAGATAAGTAAACATCAGCTGATATACATTGACATTATCACCAATAATCAACGCATACCCTTGGTTTATCAGGTTTAAAACAGTACCTACCACCAAAGCAATCAATAAAGAACGCTTAACTTGTTCAGTAGCAAACAAATATTTCTTCCATAAACCATTTAACGGTAACTTGTTCATCTTCCATACCTTACTATGTTATTGACTGGGCCATTAATTCATCTTTGCTGCCATTTAAACAACTTCAGATAGATGAGTTTCATCATCGGATAACCGTAACTTTTGTACCGCATCTCTTAATGCAGTACGTAACCCTTCCTCGATTACCGGATGATAAAATGGCATTTCTAGCATTTTTTGAATACTCATTTGCTGTTGTCTTGCCCAAGCTAGTAAATGGCCGATATGCTCAGCTGCAGGTCCAAACATTTCTGCACCTAAAAATTCACCCGTGTATTTGTCTGCATAAACTTTTAAAATGCCCTTGTTTTTAGCCATGACCCGACTTCTGCCTTGGCTTTCAAAGCTTACGGTGCCAACAATAAAAGACGGTGATTCAAGATCCGAATACAAACGATTAATTTGCGCTAAATTGAGTCCAACACTTGCCACTTGGGGTTCGGTAAAAACCACGGACAATGGCGCTCGTCTTTGTCCTGAAACAATTTTTGGGTAGGTACCAGCATTACTACCGGCAATTTTTCCATCATCGGCTGCTTCATGTAATAAAGTAAGGGTATTGTTCGCGTCACCTGCGACAAAAATATGCTCAGCTGATGTTTGTAACGTTAATTCATCAAAAACAGGAGAACCTTTCTCATCAAGGCTGATGCTCGTGTTTTCTATGCCAAGCTTATCAACATTCGCTTTTCGGCCAGTTGCCGCTAATACGTATTGAAAATTTTCAGTTATGGTTTTTCCTGCTTTATCTTGATAGATTACTTCAACGGAATCTGCTTTCTCTTTACTGCTAATAACCCGTGCCTTGGCGTCAAAATAAAATTCTTCGTTAAAGGTTTTCTCGGCATAACGCCTCATTTCTTCGTCATGCAAGTTAGCAACTGAGCCACTACGACCAAACACTTTTACTTTTACCCCGAGACGACTTAACGCTTGCCCTAGCTCTAAACCAATAACACCTGGACCAAAAACAGCAACAGATTCAGGCAAATCTTCCAACTCAAATAAACTGTCATTGGTTAATAATCGTGTGCCTGCCGCCGCTAAAAAATCAGGATAATCAGGCCGAGAACCCGTAGCAATCACAATGCGTTTGGCGATAACTTGGCTATGCTCATCTATCATTAATGTGTGGTCATCTTGAAATTTAGCGTAGCCACGGACTTTATGCTGTTGCTCAAATCCTTCAACAGATTCCAGTACAAAACCAACAAAGCGATCACGCTCTGATTGCACGCGCTTCATAACAGCCTTACCATCAATAAATACATAGGGAACATTGATACCAAAAGGCGTTACTGTACTTGCATGATGAGCAGCATCACCCGCGGCAATTAATAACTTACTTGGCATACACCCCACTCGAGCACAGGTAGTGCCATAATCACCGCCTTCTATCAGTAATATACTGTTGGTATGTTCACGAGCTGCTCGATAAGCCCCCATACCCGCAGTACCCGTACCAATAATCGCCACGTCGACGTTAATTATTTTCATGATCTTTATTCCTTTAACTTTAGTTATTAAGCACTCAATGTTTCACTTATTGATTGATGCTGAGTATTTTTCAGATAATTAATAATCTCTTCTGATTCATATAACCACTGTGTGCCACCATTTTCGTCATCGATACGTAAACAAGGCACTTGTGTTTTACCACCGCCCATTTGTAAATCATTACAATGTTTTTGCTGTAGTTGAATATTACGTAATTCAACATCTACTCCTAATTCATCTATTGACCAACGTGTTATTTTGCAGAATGGGCAGCTATCATAATGATATAAAGCCAATTTACTGGTTTGTTGTTGTAGTGTTTTCATCATTTAACTCCTTGTTTTTGATCAGCTGATGTAGCTAGAGGAGTAATATACTCAAGCTGTTTATTTAATAGGCAACCAATCGTCTAAACTTTGCCACCAATGCTCCAAATTGATGACTAGTGCTCAACTATTCACCGTTATTAAAAATTAAATTCTCACTTTTTTGGCTAGGTCCATCTCTGTTTTCCAAACACTTTCACTATTCAAATAAGGTACGATGGCTTCAACTTGGCCACTTTCATTAAACTCAAATTTGATACTTTCTTTACCTTCACCGATACCAAAGAAATATCCTTTTAAGAGAAATTCTTGCTCAGATATAGGTAATAATTCAGCAATAAACTTACCTTTTTCACGAATGAATAATTTGTTTTCCTCTATATATATTTCGCTATGGGCGTTATCAGCAGAACGATAATTACCTATATATTTTTTCAGTACACTGTCTGACAGATTATGTGTTTTAGAAAATAACGCTTTTTCAGCCATGCTGATGATTTGCTGGTAAGCCGCTGCAGATAACATTTTTCTGCCCGACTCACGATCGCCATCAACGGCAATAGCTAAGGTTAATTCTCTAAGATCGGTATCCTTTGCCATGTGTTCAGTGCTCATGTTTTGGTTATGGAGTTGTTCTAAACGAGCTACCCAATCGGTAAATTTTTTCTTGTAGCTATATAAATCTTTCTTTCTTAAAGTGGTAACACCTTTCCCATCAAAAGCTGCATGCGCAGGAATAACGAGGGTATCTTCGTTTGACATTTCTATTGCTATATCAAACGCCTGTAAGTGTCCTGCCAACCCTTGTTCACCAATCGACAAAAAAGTATGAGTGGAAAGGTTATCTCCCATAAAAACTACGTTACTATTTTTTAAATACACAATGGCATCATCATAAGTATGAGATACCACATGC
>MAAB01029128.1_pt1 | contig 13592 bp, 15 predicted proteins | sample 1115991 | NCBI WGS metagenome assembly MAAB01 (sample SAMN04961124, study PRJNA320927) | seawater metagenome | isolation source: sample BD02T18 sea water enriched with oil for 18 days | place: USA:Gulf of Mexico | collected 2013-07-27
GGCTATGAAGGAGCAGGGCGAGGTTTTACTTTAAAGTTTCAAAAAATTCTTGATAGATTATGCCCACAATGGGTGAATCTACATCTGAATCAGCCAATCCGTTGGCGGGAAAATGATCCGCTCGAACAATTGGTCTTTGATGCCTGTTTGTTAAATGCAGAATTACCTATTTTAAAAACGAAATTAATATCTCATTCGCTATTAAGTAGTGAAAATAGCTCTGGCAATCGGGGCGATAATTTAAATACTCCCGATGAACCTGCGTTCAAAGTTATTTCGGCCAAAGAGTTGATTGCCGATGAGGTATTGTTACAGCAAGTTTTCGCTGTATTGGTGACAGCACATTACCAAACTAAGCCGAGCGATTTACAGCTACTGTTAGATAATCCTCAGGTGCAATTAACATGTCTTTTTTCCTCAAAAATGGATAACGCAGAAATACTTGCCGTTGCTTTATTAATGAACGAAGGGAAGGGGGATGGCGTTAATGATGATGATATTCGAGCAGTAAAAAATTCTGAACGTCGTTTACGTAATCAATTTTTACCACAATCATTATTCAGCCATTGCGGTTTTGAGCAAGCCTTTAATTATCATTATTTACGAATTATGCGCATTGCTGTACACCCGCAAGTTCAGCAACAAGGTATTGGCTCTCAATTTATGCGCCACATAGAATCAATGGCCAAAGATCAAGGTGTTGATTTTATTGGATCTAGTTTTGGTGTTAATCCTGAACTGCTTTCTTTCTGGCTTAATGCTGGATTTTCTACTGCGAGGATTGGTTTTACCAAGGACAAAGCTAGTGGAGAACACTCAGCTTTATTGATTAAAGGACTAGCTGTAAAAAGCGAGCAAGAGCAGCAGAGTTTTGAGAGTAACTTTTATCAAAGCTTTGATTATTTACTTTTAGAAGAATATAAAACATTAACAACTGAGTTGGTTTTTTTGCTATTGACGCAAAATGTTAGAGAAGATTTAAGTACTTTGTCTGCGCGAGGTATTGCCAATGTTCAGGCATTTTCACGAGGTGAGCGTTTATATAGTAGTTGTTGTTATAGTTTGTATTTATGGCTTAAGCACGATCTATTGAGTGAAACTAAGTGCCACTCAGCTGAAGTTTTACAGCCGTCTTTGGTGCTTATTGCAAGATTGATACAAAAGCATGATAGTGACTCTGTTTGCCAACAATTTGGCTTAACAGGGAAAAAAATGCTGAACAAACATATTAAAGACTATGTGTATTTAAGGCTTAATACCGCAATTAATAATGAAGAAGTTAACTAAGTCCATTAATGTAAGTTAACTGGCTTCTTTAGTTCCTGCATGCCATTGCCAAAATCTTTGCATAGCAAGATATTCACAGCGTTTGTTACCACTAAAATTTATGTCATCATGGTGCAGTAACTTAGTTAGATAAAAGCTAATTGTTTTGGCTAAACCGCTACTTGGGTTGTTGTTATAGGTGGTAAGTAACATAACCAACCAGCTTTCCATATAAGTAAATTCATTTGAAGCAGTTAAGCACATAATATTTTTTCTCCATTGAGAGTGTCACTGCTGGTGCTACTTGCAAGTAAGTTATGCCAAATGACTGTTTTAGCATTGGCATTTAAACACTTGCAATCACCGCAATGTAATAAACCTGAATTGAGTAAATGAGAAAGTAGGCTGCTAGAAATTTCAACTTGAACTTTGTCAATTTTGTTAGTGGTAATAATGGCCATGTTTTCTCCCCTTGTTTTACTAAGCATAAACAAAGAACTCATCAAGTACAAATGATAATTATTATCATTTGCTGTTTTTGGTAAAGTAATTGATAGTAAATGTTATTTAGTATTACTTGTCGCTATTAATCAGTACACTGGCTATAGATGTTGAAAAAAGGGAATGAATATATGAACGCAGCAGTAAGCGTACAATCACTTTGTAAGCAATATAAAGATGTCTGTGCCGTTGATAACGTAAGTTTCGACGTTCAACAAGGTCATTGTTTTGGTTTACTTGGGCCTAATGGTGCTGGGAAAACTACGACTATTGAAATTATGGAAGGTATTATAAGTGCCTCTTCAGGACATGTGCTTTATCAAGGTCAACGAGTTGATAATCAAATATCTCAGCAAATAGGTATTCAGTTTCAACATACCGCTCTACAAGATTTTTTAACCGTTAAAGAAACCCTCAATTTATTTGCCTCTTTCTATCAAAACACTTTACCACAAGCTCAATTAATCGAACTGTGCGATTTGAGTGAGTTTTTAGATAGAGACAATCGCTTATTGTCGGGGGGGCAAAGACAGCGGTTATTACTCGCTTTAGCCTTGATCAATGATCCTCAAATCATCTTTCTTGATGAACCGACAACAGGCTTAGATCCTCATGCCCGTCGAAACTTTTGGCAGCTGATTAAAAATATTAAAGCACAGAATAAAACCGTTGTTTTGACAACCCACTATATGGATGAAGCCGAGCAGCTTTGTGATGATATTGTCATCATGGATCTAGGGCGAATAATTGAAGCGGGTACCCCACATGAGCTATTAGCTAAACATTTTGAAGATGTTTTTATTTACTTGCCTCAGGCACAAGTCTCAAATGAACTGGTAAAAGAGCATGGCTGGAATAAATTAGCTGATCGCATTGAAATTAAGAGTAAAAACGTTGAGAAAACGTTGTCCTTGCTGATGAGGCATAGTGTTTCCCTTGATGGCTTACATGTTAAGTCAGCTAACCTTGATGACTTGTTTTTAAAGCTTACAGGTCATTCGTTACAAGCATAGCTGCACCAGACTCTTTTATTTTAGGAGATAATATGAATTTCAAACGTTTTTTTGCAGTTTTTAAAGCACGGAATATTGAATTTTTTCGTGATAGGTCATCCCTCGGTTGGAACCTTTTTTTTCCCATTCTCTTACTGGTAGGTTTTTCATTTATTTTTTCAGGTGACGGTCGTTCAGCCTATAAAATAGGCTTGCTGGTAGAACAAGGTCAAACACAAGAACAAAACAAAAATACAGCGAAAACAGTGCTTACTGAATTACGTTTTATTGATTTTATTGACTATAGCGATCTTCCGTTAGCTAAGGAAAAGCTCAGTCGTCACAGTCTCGATTTGTTAGTTGACTATGATGCTAAGCGTTATTGGGTGAATGAAGAGTCATCTAAAAGTTATTTAGTTGAAAAAATATTTCTTGGTCAACAATCAGATTTTACTCGCTTACAAAGTAGTGGCAAGGGTATTCGATATGTTGATTGGGTTCTGCCAGGAATACTGGGTATGAATATGATGTTCAGTTGCCTATTTGGTGTTGGTTATGTCATCGTACGTTATCGAAAAAACTCAGTATTAAAACGATTAAAAGCAACGCCATTGTCTGCCTTTGAGTTTGTTTCTGCGCAATTATTATCACGGCTATTCATTGTTATGTTCATGTCAACGGTCGTTTATAGTGGCTGTAATGTTTTTTTCGACTTTTTCATGCTGGGAAGCTATGTAGACCTTTTCATTATTGGCGCATTAGGCGCTTTTTGTTTAATTAGCCTAGGGCTACTCGTAGCGAGTCGTAGTAAAAGCGAAGAGCTTATTGGCGGCTTATTGAATGTAACCTCCTGGCCTATGATGATGCTTTCAGGCGTGTGGTTTAGCTTAGAAGGAGCACCTGATGCGTTAAAAATACTAGCAGATTTTATGCCACTAACTCACTTAGTTTCTGGCGCAAGAGCTGTTATTACAGAAGGTGCCACACTGAGTGATATTAGTTTTCATATTAATATATTACTGCTGATGAGTAGTGTCTTTTTAGTATTAGGGGCTTATTTTTTTAGTTGGAATACTGAACGTTAAATAAAAATTGAAACGATGGTTTTGTGGTGTAGTATTAGTATTATAAATAGGCAAGTAAAGTAAGGTTTTGATAGCTTTACGACATTATTTGAGTTTGTGGTAATTGCATGGTCATACCAGTATACTTGCCTTGAGTACGTCGTTGTTACATAACTATACCCGTTCCACTTGAATCATGCATCTTCAAGTGGAACGGGTATATAATGACATTTACCCCTTATTTTAAGAGACCTATTATGGCCGTAGTGATTAGTGGAACTGGGTTGTACACGCCAACTCAGAGCATCTCAAATGATGAATTAGTACACTGTTTTAACCAATACGTAGAGAAATTTAATCTTACTCATAGTCAGGAGATTGAAGCGGGCGAGATAGACGCCTTATCTCCTTCAGACAGCAGTTTTATAGAAAAAGCTTCGGGCATAAAAAGTCGTTATGTCATGGAGAAGGAAAGTATATTAAATGTCGACATTATGTCGCCACGCTATACTGAACGTGATAATGACCAACTCTCTATGCAGGCCGAGATAGGTGTTGCAGCAGCTAAAGAAGCTATGTTAGCTGCCAATAAAACGCCAGAAGATATTGATTTGATTATTGTTGCTTGTGCTTATACCCAACGCTCATACCCAGCCATGGCAATTGAAATACAAAATGCCCTTGGTTGTGGTGGTTGGGGTTTTGATATGTTGGTGGCTTGTTCAGCGGCTACTTTTGGCATAATCAACGCGGCAAATGCGATCCGAAGTGGTACAGCAAAAACAGTACTGGTCATTAACCCTGAAATATTATCACCACAAATAAATTACCGAGACAGAGATAGTCATTTTATTTTTGGAGACGTAGCAACAGCCTCTATCATTGAAGATGAAAGTACTGCTAACGCTGAGCATGTTTTTAAAATCATCAGTGAAAAACCAATGACCAGCTTTTCTAATAATATTCGCAGTAATATTGGTTATATGAATAACTGTAGTCCAGAAAATTCGGATAATGATGACAAATACTTTATCCAGCAGGGACGAAAAGTGTTTAAAGAAGTTTTACCTATGGTGTCTAATTTAATTACCAGTGAAATGGCAAAAATGGGTCTAGGTGCTGATGATATTAAGCGATTATATTTACATCAAGCAAATATTAATATGAATAACTTCATCGGTAAAAAAGTACTTGGAAGAGAACCAAGTAGCAGTGAAGCTCCTATTATATTAGATGAGTATGCAAACACGAGTTCAGCAGGCTGTATTATTGCTTTACATAAGAATAAACAAGACCTATCCACTGGAGATAAGAGTGTATTATGCTCTTTTGGTGCGGGATACTCAGCATGCTGTTTATTGCTGGAATATGTCTAAAGTAAAACTTATGTAAAGTGGGACTTATATAGGGTAGGAATTATGTCGCAATCTAGCCTTTGGCAACTACATACTGATACCGGGGATTTTGCAGAGCTTTGCAACGGCCTTTATCAGCGAGAAATTAGTATTATTGCCAAGGGCAATTTTTCAAGTGCGCAGTCTGTACAAGCGCGCTTAGAAAGTTTGTCTTATTATATAACTCGTACAGCCCATGCTATGGTAACAGTTATCGCACAAGGACATTCGCCATTGTTGCTAGACACTCAAAATGCCAGTTGGTCAGCTAAACAAGGCAAACAAATGCCTTTATCTGGACAAGAAACTGAACAAGAATGTGCGAATATAATGAACTGGTACTTGCAAAAAGACATTTACGTAGGCCTTGCTGTCCCCGTGTTGTTAGCGGACCATATTATTATTGATTGCATTGATCGGATCGATCTTGATAAGCAGAGAATACGAACAAATGTTGGCGGTTGGTTTTCGTTAGCCGCTGATGAATTAATGAATAAAGGTCAGGAGGCAAATAAGCGCCTGCTTAAACCCAATAAAAAAATAATGACTTCAGCTTGCTCTGGGCATTGCTGGCAAGGCAATAATAAACAACTTCCTATTATTCCAACGTTGAGAGAATTGTTACTATCTTGCTCTATTAATTGGAAAAACTTCAAAAAACCGTTAGCTATTTAACTCTGCCCGTAGATAGGTATAATAACGGGAATAATCTCGTATTTGTCTATACACTTTTTTAGGTTGTCATGCGCGTATTCACAGCAATTTTGCTGATATTATTAGTATTACTGCAATACCGACTTTGGTTTGGTAAAAATAGTGTGCCTGATTATCTCGTCCTGAAAGAAAATTTTGTTCGCCAACAGAGCGCCAATGAAAAATTACAACAACGCAACAAATTACTTTTTGCTGATACTGATGATTTAAAATTAGGACTTGAAGCGATTGAAGAACGTGCTCGAAATGAGTTAGGTATGATCAAAGAAAATGAAACATTCTTTCGTCTTATCCCCAAAGAAAATAGCACTCGTAACGTAAATAATTAGATGAAAAGCAAGGTAGTTTCTTAATGGCGTCAGCACTAAAATTTATTGCTATTGTACCTGCTGCAGGTGTGGGTAAACGCATGCAGGCAAATTGTCCAAAACAATACCTTCGCATCAATAATGAAACAATTTTATCGCATACAGTGATGAGATTGTTAAATCACCCTTTAATCAGCCAAGTTATTGTTGCTTTAGGAACCGATGATCAATACTTTGCGGAATCTCAATTAGCACATCATAAAGATATCATTCGTGTAAACGGAGGTACTGAACGGGTTAATTCAGTACTCAATGGTTTAAAAGCTGTCAATAGGGATAAATACCCATGGGTATTAGTACATGATGCGGCGCGCCCTTGTGTTAGCCATCAAGATATCGATAAGTTAATTACTCAATGCTTAAGCAATGATTACGGCGGCATATTAGCTACACCTGTCAGAGATACCATGAAACGTGGCATATGTACTGAAGGTGATAGTAGTTCTATCGAGAGTACTGTTGAGCGAGAACAATTATGGCATGCTTTGACACCACAGATGTATAAGACTGATGAGTTAACGCTTGCCATAGAACAAGCTCTGGAAAATAGTTTAAAAATAACGGATGAAGCTTCAGCCATCGAACAGGCGAACTTACCCAGCTTGTTAGTTTCAGCAAGTAGTGAAAATATAAAAATAACTCACCCTAATGATTTAGCACTAGCTGAATTTTATTTAAATAAGCAAGCAAAGAGCTAGGACAACAAAATGCGTATAGGTCATGGTTTTGATGTACATAAATTTGGTGGCGAAGGGCCCTTAGTGCTCGGTGGCGTAGAAATACCATTTGAACAGGGTTTTATCGCACACTCCGATGGCGACGTCGCTATTCATGCGCTTTGTGACGCTATTTTAGGGGCATTATGTTTAGCTGATATTGGCAACCACTTTCCTGATACCGATGGGCAGTATGAAAACATCTCTAGCAGAATACTACTACGTCATGTTGTTTCGTTAATGACAGACAAGGGCTTTCAACTAGGTAATGCTGATATTACTATTGTAGCTCAAGCACCCAAAATGGCACCTCATTTGGTAGCGATGCGTACTTGTTTAAGTGAAGACTTAAAAACAACGATTGAGCAAGTTAATGTGAAAGCCACTACGACAGAAAAACTAGGGTATACCGGGCGAAAAGAAGGTATCTCAGTACATGCTGTCGTTTTATTAATAGCGATTGAGCATCCTTTACCACTTATCGAAGAAATACAAAATATTTAGTTGGGTTTATCGCCTTTTATCGCTAACACATACAGAATTATAAGAAGATAGATAACATGTTAATTGAACAAGCCTATTTACATGGTAAACCACAATCGAGTGGTTTGTTACGTAGTCAAATAAGTGATTTTCAAGTTTTTGAAGAATTGCCCTTTTTACCCTGTGGTGAAGGGGAACATTTATTTGTTCATATTCGAAAAACCGGAGCTAATACCTTATTTGTTGCTCGAGAACTGGCAAAGTATTTTGAAGTAAAAGAACAGCTTGTTTCTTATGCTGGCTTAAAAGATCGTTTTGCGATCACCGAACAGTGGTTTGGTGTACACGTTCCAGGTAAGCAAGAATATAATTTAGATGACTTGAATATTGAAGGCGTAGAGATACTTTCTTATAAGCGACACAATAAGAAATTACGCACCGGTGCATTAACCGGTAATCGATTTGAGCTGATTTTACGTGAAGTGACCGCTATTAAAGCGTTTACTGAGCGCTGGCAACAAATAGTTGAACAGGGTGTTCCTAATTATTTTGGCGAGCAACGTTTTGGTATTGGCGGTGGCAATATAGAGCGTGCTTTATCTTTATTCTCAGGTCAAAAAGTAAAAGATAAGAAAAAGCGTGGTATGTATCTATCGGCAGCCCGATCACATATTTTTAACTCTGTGCTTAATGAACGCATTCAGCAGCAATGTTTTGAAAAAGTAGCTGTTGGCGATGTGTTAATGCTAGCGGGTACACAATCAGTATTCCATCTTGATGAAGTAGATAGCGCTATTCAACAGCGTTTTACTGATAAAGATGTTGATATAACCGCACCTATGTGGGGCGCTGGTGATTTAATGACTAGCAATGTACCACTGGCATTAGAACAAGCAATAGCGACAAAGAATCAGGAGTTTTGTGAAGGGCTACCACGTTTTGGTCTAAAGCAAGAGCGCCGTCGCATTCGCTTAACGGTTAGCGATACCAATATTGAATTATTATCAGCGGAAGAAGACTCAGCACAAGAAGAGAGCAATGCAGTAAAAATTAGTTTCTTTTTACCTTCAGGGTGTTATGCCACTACGGTTTTACGTGAGTTATTGAACTACCAAGATATGACAACGCGTATTGATAAAAGAGAAATAACTGCTAACCAAAATCAGCAGGATTAGGCATAAATTATGGATAAACAAAGCTCAATGAGTAAAATGAAAATATTACTAAGCAATGATGACGGCGTGCGCGCATTAGGTATTAAAGTGCTTTTTGATGAACTTGTTAAACATTTTTCGGTAAACGTAGTCGCCCCAGATCGAAATTGCAGTGGTGCTAGTAACTCTTTAACATTGCTTAATCCTTTACGGGCAGAACACTTGGATAATGGCTTTATCTCTGTTAACGGTACACCAACAGATTCAGTGCACTTAGGCAGTAGTCAGCTCTTTACTGATTGCGATTTAGTGGTTGCAGGTATAAATAAAGGCGCTAATCTAGGCGATGATACTCTTTATTCAGGCACTGTGGCGGCGGCAACTGAAGGACGTCACATGGGCATGCCTGCTATTGCAGTCTCCTTGGCGGGGAAAAATGAGCAACATTATCAAACGGCAGCGATTGTAACTGCAAAAATAATCAAACGTCTACGTACTCATCCATTACCAGCAGATCAAATATTAAATATTAATGTCCCTGATATCCCATTAGCTGAACTAAAAGGGATAAAAGTAACACGCTTAGGTCATCGTCACCAAGCTGAACGTATGAAAAAAATGCAAGACCCATGGCAGCGTGATATTTATTGGTATGGCGTGTTAGGGCAGGAACTCGATGGAGGAGAAGGAACCGACTTCCATGCGATTGCCAATGGCTATGCGTCTGTAACACCACTAACTGTTGATATGACTGCTCATCGTAGTATAGAAAATATTAAAAGTTGGCTTACAGAGCTTAACTTATCAGATTAAATCGGATGTATTCTTATGATGTCTAGTCGCATAGGCGGAAAATCAAAGCGCAGTGGAGAGTTACTGGCGCAAAAATTACAAAGTGAAGGTATTCGTAATTCTGCTGTTTTACAGGCTATCGCTCATTCACCTAGGCACATATTTGTGCCTGAAATTTTGGCCCATAAAGCTTATGACAACACTGCCTTACCCATTGGGCAAGGGCAGACTATTTCACAGCCTTACATTGTTGCCAAGATGTCTGAGTTGCTATTAGCAGATGGCCGACCTCAAAATATATTAGAAATAGGCACTGGCTCTGGTTATCAAACCGCTATTTTAGCTCAGCTAACTGATAAGGTTTTTTCGGTTGAGCGAATCAAAGCGTTACAGTGGCAAGCAAAACGCTGTTTACGCGCGATGGATTTACACAATGTTTCAATGAAACATGGTGACGGTTGGCAGGGCTGGCGAAGCAAAGGGCCCTTTGACGCTATAATAGTTACTGCAGCACCTTCGAGTGTTCCACCTGCATTATTAGAACAGTTAGCTGATGGTGGGCGTTTAGTTATCCCTGTTGGAGAACAAACTCAAATTTTAAAAATTATCACTCGTGAAGGTGATGTTTTTAACGAACAGCAAGTTGAAGCTGTGCGTTTTGTACCTTTAGTACCCGGAGATTTATTGTAGTGAAAGTTTTTTCAAGTCTTTACCAGTGGACTTTACGCTGGTCAGAACATCAGTTTGCCCCGCGCTTCTTAGTAGCACTTACCTTTGCTGAGTCCATATTTTTCCCTATTCCACCTGATGTCTTACTTGCACCAATGGTTTTAGCAAAACCACAAAAGGCATGGTATTTTGCAGGGATAACCACCATTGCTTCAATTCTAGGAGGAGCAGTTGGCTATTGGCTTGGCTACTTAATGTTTGAACCTTGGATTCAGCCACTTATTTCTAATTTTGGTTATCAAGAACGATTTGATACGGCTATTGGTTGGTTTAATGAGTGGGGTGTGTGGGTAGTATTTATTGCTGGGTTTTCACCTATACCTTATAAATTGTTTACTGTCAGTGCGGGATTTTTGCATATGGCTTTCCTACCCTTTTTTATTGCTTCTGCTATCGGTAGAGGCTTGCGTTTTTTTCTGGTGGCGGGCCTAATTAAGTGGGGCGGTAGTGCTATGGAGCAAAAGATAAAGCAATGGGTTGATGTTTTAGGCTGGGGAATGGTTGGCGCCATCGTTGTTGGCTATTTTGTTTTACGTTAGGGTGAATTGATATTCAATTTACATGCATAAGTATTGGTGTTGGTTGTGTGGAGAATACAGTGGAACTTCCTGTAGTGGATTTCTGATGAGTTTTTTTCGACTAGCTAAATACTTATTTACTTACATTATTTTTGCTATCACTCTTTTTTCTTGTAGTAGTCGAAATACCCCCGCTCCTGTGTCAAATATCCACAGTAGCAGTGTGTTAGGGGAACGTAATAAAGGTACAATTAATAGTTCGCAATATCTTGTTAAAAGAGGAGAAACTTTATATTCGATTGCCTGGCGTTCGAATTCAGATGTCAGAAAAATTGCTCGAATAAATCAAATCCCCCCCCCATACCGAATATATCCAGGACAAAAAATATTTTTAGTTGAACGAAAGATTAAAAAAACAGCGCACGTAAGTAAAAACAAGGTATCACATAAAAATTCGACTAAAAGCTCTACAGCCAACAAGAAAAGTAGCGCAAAAAATACACTTGCATCTACTAAAAAGCAGGCGTATGGTGAAAATGTAAGCACTAGAAAATCATACCAAAACAGCACATTAGCATCGGAAAATTTTTCACAAAAAATTAGTCGATGGCAATGGCCAGTTAAAGGCAAGGTTGTAGAGTATTTTTCCAATAGTGCACAGGGCAATAAAGGGATTGATATTACTGGCCGTCGTGGCACAAAAATTAGAGCTTCGACGACAGGTAAAGTGGTATATGCAGGTAGTGCGCTTCGAGGTTACGGTAAACTCATTATTATAAAACATAACGATGACTACTTAAGCGCTTATGCCCATAATGATCAAATTCTCGTTAAAGAGCAGCAGATTATAAATATCGGGGATGTTATTGCCTCCATGGGAGATACAGATGCCAACAAAGTTATGCTTCATTTTGAAATACGCTTTCGAGGAAAATCAGTTAACCCACTAAAATATTTACCAAAAAAATAATGTTATAAAATAATAGCAGTAAAGAATAAATCTTAAGATAAATACTAAAAATCGGAGTTGTCGTGAATATTTAAAAATTAAAATTAAAATTAAGCTTTGCAAATTTGGGAGAAATAGCATGGTCAAATTAAAAGAAGAAAAAAAAACTATTGAATCGAAGGAAGATGCACCGTCAAACTTAGACGCTACACAGATTTATTTAAGTGAAATAGGTTTTTCACCGCTATTAACCGCTGAAGAGGAAGTCTACTTCTCACGTTTAGCCCTCAAAGGGGACGAACCATCAAGAAAACGGATGATTGAGAGTAATCTACGGTTAGTTGTGAAAATAGCCAGACGTTATAATAATCGTGGCTTACCTTTACTCGATTTAATCGAAGAAGGAAATTTAGGCTTAATTAGAGCGGTAGAAAAATTTGACCCAGAACGAGGCTTTCGCTTTTCGACTTATGCCACTTGGTGGATACGCCAAACTATTGAACGGGCAATAATGAATCAAACCCGTACTATTCGATTACCCATTCATGTTGTTAAAGAACTTAATATTTATTTACGCGCTTCGCGTGAATTAATTCAAAAACTCGACCACGAGCCTACCGCCGAAGATATTGCACAACACCTAGATAGACCTGTTGCCGACGTTAATAAAATGCTTCGATTAAACGAGCGTATTGCTTCTGTAGATACTCCCTTTGCAGGAGAGTCGGATAAAGCTTTATTAGATGTTATTGCTGATGATAAAAGTACTGGTCCAGAAAGTGACTTACAATCAGAAGACATGAGTAATAATATTATTCATTGGTTAAATGAGCTTAATACGAAGCAAAGGGAAGTGTTGGCAAGGCGTTTTGGTTTGCTTGGCTATGAAGCGTCAACGTTAGAGAATGTTGGTCGTGAAATTGGTTTAACACGTGAGCGTGTTCGTCAAATTCAAGTTGAAGCATTAAAGCGTTTACGTGATATATTATCCCAACAAAATTTGTCAATCGAGGCCATTTTTCAACCTTAAATGACAATAAAATGATAATAACCTTCCTATGAAAGACGTGTAGTTATTCGCATTAATAGATATCCAAAAGCAGCAATTATAGGCTGCTTTTTTAATGTCTAAAATTCATATTGAAAATAATTTTTAACGATAATGATGCTTTGGATATTGTAGTTAAGTAATAAGCTCGTATTTATTACTTAATTAATCAATATTGACATGTTTGTATTAGTTACCAGTGATGTGTTTATTTATTGAATCACTTTCTACTATACGAACTTCAGCATAAGTCGACTTAAAAATAATAGTCAATGCATTGAGAAATCAAGAGTGGCGATCAACTAATGGCTCCTTGTTCCACCAAGGTCTTATTTACAAAACTAAATTATCAGCTACAGCTGCGCAAAATAGACATTTATTGACGTAAATAGTAATGAAAAATTTAAAATGCCCGTAGAATAAAAAGGTCTTTTTGTGGTAATATCGCGCCAGAAAATTTTAACTTAGAGCCAGTGGGTCTTTTTCTTTAGTGGTAACGCTAAAACTAATTCTTCACTGAAATACACTGAAATTGGTGACTTAATTTTTATCTAATTGATATTTAGGCTTTTTATGCTGTGATATTCATTAGATAAACTAATGAACTGATTTTTATACTCCCATCAAAAGTAGTGCAAGTGTTTATGATTACAATAAAAAAAGGCTTGGATGTTCCTGTAAAAGGCGCTCCGCAGCAGGTAATCCATGATGGTCCGTCCATCAAAACCGTTGCAACACTCGGTGAAGAGTTTGTGGGTATGCGTCCAACCATGTTTATTAAAGTGGGTGACCGCGTAAAAAAAGGTCAGGTGATTTTTGAAGATAAAAAAAATCCTGGCGTTAAATTCACAGCTCAAGCTGCCGGTGTTGTTAAAGAAATTAACCGCGGTGAAAAACGTGTTTT
>MAAB01007634.1_pt1 | contig 13587 bp, 14 predicted proteins | sample 1115991 | NCBI WGS metagenome assembly MAAB01 (sample SAMN04961124, study PRJNA320927) | seawater metagenome | isolation source: sample BD02T18 sea water enriched with oil for 18 days | place: USA:Gulf of Mexico | collected 2013-07-27
TGTGATAGTTTGCCTAGGGTTTTTAGCTCCCATAAATAGCTGTGGCTATCGGTTTGAGTGTCTCGACTATTGGAAATGTCAAAAGCCACCTCGTGAAAGTTGTAAGTAAGGTGGCTGGATGATTCCCAGTTTTTAATGTCATTGTATTGGTAACCTACATCTAAATGTCCCCGCTGAATATCAAGCGTGCTAGCAGGAAACTGGTATAAGCTTTTAACATGCCCTTGGGCGGAGTCGGATAATAACCCGTTCACTGAAAAATTTTGATAATGACCATTTATAAGCAATTGTACAATTTCCTTGTCGCTAGGGTAGTCGCCACTGCTGCCAAACTCTCCGTTTAAATTATGAAAAGTTTCGCCATCGGTTTTTTGCTGGTTAAGCGCAATGTTAAATTGGTAATGCTCGGCTTCTTGACGATGAGAGATTGTATTATTCGTGCTGTTGTTCGATCCATAAGCGCTACTAACCTGGCTTTCGCTTTGGGTATTTAACGGGTCATTCTCTGGGTGGGTAATGATATTGATTACCCCAGAGAAGGCGTTGGTACCATACAGAATGGAACCCGGGCCACGAATAATTTCAATTTTTTCAATTAACTCAAGCGGAAAAAGGTTGTAGATATCGGTGTTGATGCCACCTTGGTTTGCATCGCGTATCACATGGCCATTTAGTAATAGCAGGACTTTGTTGTCGGTGTGAGTTTGAATAACGCCACGAATGGATAGACGGTTATGTGGGTATAGGTTTGACCCCACCACCTGCATATTGACCATTCTATCTAATACATCCCGTAAGTGACGGCCACCGTATCTCTCAATGGTCTCTTTGCTAATAACACTGACAACACTTGGGGCTTGTAAAAAGTCTTCTGATGTTTTTGAAGCCACTGTAATTTGCATAAGCTCTTCAAGACTGAATTTAAAATAATCGGTCTCTTGAGAGTAAGCCCAGTGGTTGAGTGTCATGAGGGCCAATACTAGAGTGGGGCGCAGAATTAAGGGCATTACTGTTCCGAATGCTGTTCTTATTAAGGGCTCCACAGGCCAATACCTAGCCTAATGGCGCCCTTAATTTAGCTTAGCACAGCCTTAATTGGCTGCTTAATAGCTAGGCTTTTACTTTACGCTTTTTCGCTGGGAACGGGAGTGCGAATTAAATAATCAAACGCACCTAAACTGGCTTTTGAACCTTCGCCCATGGCAATGATGATCTGCTTGTAAGGTACCGTAGTCACATCACCGGCGGCAAATACACCTGCTAATGATGTTTCACCTTTTGCGCTAACTTCAATCTCACCACGTGGCGATAACTCAATGCCCGAATCCTTTAAGAACTCGCTGTTAGGCACTAGGCCAATTTGTACAAAAATGCCGGCAAGTTCTATTTGCTTAGCATCACCCGTTGCACGGTCGGTATAGTTTAATGCGGTTACACGAGTGCCATTACCCATTACTTCGGTGGTTTGAGCTTGCTTGATTATTTCAATATTGCCCATGCTATTCGCTTTATTTACAAGTACTTGGTCGGCCCGTAGTGTATCAGCGAATTCCAATACGGTTACGTGTTCTACAAGACCTGCAAGATCAATGGCCGCTTCGATACCCGAATTACCACCACCAATTACCGCAACTTTTTTACCTTTGAATAAAGGACCGTCACAGTGTGGGCAGTATGCTACGCCCTTGTTACGGTATTCTTGTTCGCCGGGTACGTTCATTTCTCTCCAGCGTGCGCCGGTAGATAAAATTACGCTGCGGCTTTTTAAGGTAGCGCCACTTTCTAGTGCTACGTGGATATAACCGTCTTCGGTTTTTTCTGCAGAAACTATTTTATCCGCTTTTTGCTGATTGATGATATCCACGTTGTATTCTTTAACGTGTTCTTCTAAAGCAGCCGCTAATTTAGGGCCTTCGGTCTGTTTTACCGAGATGAAGTTTTCAATCGCCAGGGTATCCATCACTTGGCCACCAAAACGCTCGGCGACAACACCGGTGCGAATACCCTTGCGGGCAGCATAAATTGCTGCGGATGCGCCTGCTGGGCCACCACCCACCACTAATACTTCATAAGGTTCTTTTTCGTTTAATGCAGCGGCTTCTTTTTCTGTAGAATCATCTCCTGATATAAGCCGTAACTTAGTTAAGATTTCAGCTAAAGAAATTCGACCTTGGGCAAATACTTCACCGTTTAGATATACGCTGGGTACCGCCATGATATTGCGCTCGGCGATTTCGTCTTGGAAAGCGGCGCCATCTATCATGGTAGTTTTAATATTGGGGTTAATTGCCGCCATCATGTTTAAGGCTTGTACAACATCGGGGCAATTCTGACAGCTTAACGAAATGAATATTTCAAAGTTCATTTCACCCTTATTCGAGCTGCCGTCAGCATTTTTAAGAGCAGCAATTTGTTCAATTACCTCTGGCTCTAATTTCATTGGGTGGCCACCGCTGTGCAGTAAGGCCAGTACCAAAGAAGTAAATTCGTGACCCATGGGTAAACCAGCAAAACCAATGGCGGTTTCTTTGCTTGGGTTAATTACCTGCATAATGGGTTTACGGGCGCTGGCGTTTTGATCTTCGATCACTTTAACTTTGTCGTTCAGTGATGCGATGTCATTCGCTAGGCCATGTAATTTTTGTGCGGTATCACTGTCATCAAGGCTAAGAACCAGATGAACATCGGTCTTTAAGTTTTCTAAATAGGCCTTTAACTGGGTCTTCATTGCTTGATCTAACATAGTGATACCTTTTAAATTCTTTAAAACATAATTCGTTAAAACGTTACTGAGGCAGCTTAGGCAAGGCGAAGGATTCTATTCACGCGAACGTATTGACACTCTCAATTTAAGAGCGTGTGAGCACGGAATAAAATTCTTCAACACAGCATAAGCAACGACAGTGGTTTTAAATTAGATCTTGCCTACTAGATCTAATGAAGGCGCCAAAGTCTCTTCGCCTTCTTTCCACTTAGCTGGGCAAACTTCACCTGGGTGAGCAGCAACATACTGAGCAGCTTTAACTTTGCGCATTAGGTCTTCAGCATCACGGCCAATGCCTTCTGCTGTGATTTCCATTGCCTGAATCACGCCTTGTGGATCTACCAAGAAAGTAGCGCGATCTGCAAGGCCTTGACCTTCACGCATCACGTTGAAGTTGTTAGTGATGTTGCCAGACTGGTCGCCTACCATGAAGTAGTTGATCTTGCCGATGGTGTCAGAGCTGTCGTGCCATGCTTTGTGGGTGAAGTGAGTATCGGTAGAGACAGAGAATACTTCTACGCCACGCTTCTGTAGCTCTGCGTAATGGTCAGCCACGTCGCCTAGCTCTGTTGGGCATACGAAAGTGAAGTCCGCAGGGTAGAAGAAGAATACTGCCCACTTACCCAGTACGGTTTTTTCAGAGATTTCTACAAACTCACCTTGTTTAAAAGCGGTCGCGTTAAAAGGCTTGATTTCAGTGTTGATCATTTTTGTATTCCTACTTACGAGTGATGGTGCTGTTTGTGTATCGCTTGGCTTCTTGTGAATCCATGAGATGTAGTTTGGGGTAAATTAAAGGATAGATATAATTGATTGTATTAATTTGTTTGATAGCTAAAAACTATCATTAGAGGGGCTATTACTGGAGGGATTATTGATGAGGGCGATGAAGGAGGGCGATGAAGGAGGGCGATAAGGAGGGCTACGGGGAGGGCAGGCTAAAATCAAAAGCCCATACGGTCTTACCAGTCATACCCTTGCTGAAAATTGTCACAGAATTCCAGGGTTACATTGCTCATCACGCTATGAGATTTTTTAATCATCTCTTGTTTAATAATTTTTATATCACTATCGCAAATAAAAACTAAATATTTTAGGTTGTTCGCATCACACCAATGATTTACTTCCTCGATTACCTCCCAGGCATCTGGGGTAAACAACTCCCATTGGCTTATATCACAAAGGCAGGCCCAAGGACTGGACTTAATGGGCTCAGCAAGAGACTTATACTCTTGTGCCCACTTTAACACCCCTTCTTTGTTAAAGGCTTGAAAGGCGGTAATGAGAATAATCTGACCTTCTCGCCTCATTTGATAGCTGCCATGTTCTAACATAAAGGGTCCTAAAAAGTGCCTTTGACGATTACTGAACTCAACACTATTGAGCATAGCAGTCACATAGATAAGAGGCGAAAACCCTTCTATTGAATTAATACTTTTAATTAACAAACAATCGGTTTTTATATAGGCACTGCCTTATTTTTTACTTTTTTCAATTAGGCTTTTCTTGGGAAAAGTGACGCTCTTAATACATCATAGGCCCAGTTAAAACTAATGGCATAAACCAAAAAGAAAACAACGGCACCCATATCCAATAGCAGTACTTCTAAAAAACTTTGCTGCAATACATACATCATCACCGGGAAGGTCAATACCACCATGCCCAACTCAAAGCCTAAACCATGGGTAATGCGCATATTAAAGGTTCTGGCCAAACGATCTGTGCCATATACTTTGTCAAACAAAAGGTTGTATAAAAAATTCCAAGCCATGGCGATTAAAGATAACGCAACGGCTAGCCCCGTCATTTCTGCCAGCCCTTTATCGGTTACAAACACAGCCACTAAGGTAAACAAAATTAAGGCGATCACTTCAAACAATAGGGCATGAATAACCCGCTCAAAAGTAGACATATCAAACTCCTATTAGCTTCGCTCACCCTGACTCAATAAAACTGCTTAAAATTATAATAGGCACTCAACCATCGTGCCTATTAATTGTTAGCCAATTTACTGTTGGCTTAGTACGGGCTTAGTGCTTGTGATAATAGCCTAGATTAGAAATCATCAGCTCCACATGGCTTCGCATTACGGCATCAAACCTTGGGTGTTTACCGTATTTCTCTTCAAGGGTTTTAATGGCCTTGTCTGCCACGGTTTTGTGAAAATTATCCACCCACACCAGTACATCGGCTTTAGGGTTAATAAATTGATCGAACGGCGTCTGGCCCATGGCGGCACCTGTGGCGTTGCGAATATCGGCGATAAGCTCAAGGTGTTTATCAATGTCTTTACGGTAGCCAATGTTGCTGTGCCCTGCGTTCATGAATACCCAATCCATTTTTTTAACATCCTTCAGGGTTTGCTCCATTGGGGCGATATCCAAAACACCCACTAAACGAAAGTACGGAAGCAAATCTTGTGGCTCAACCGTATCTAGGTAATGCAGTACCTTTTCTTGTTCCAGCAAAAACATGGTGTTATCAATACTGTGAGTATCATGGGTAGATTGCACACTGACGGTAAGCCCATCAAAGTTAAATGAACCTGGGTCGGCTTGCACCACATCGGTAGGCACGGGTACTGGGTTACCGTAACGAGTCACTTGCTCGGCGGTGGCTTTTGACGCAATTATTCTTAAGGTTTTGCCTTTCTCTTTGGCGGCATCCACAAACAGCTGAGCATCTGAAAGATGGTCTAAATGAAAGTGCGAATACACTAATGCCGTAATCGGTAAATCGGTTACTTCTTTAATGGCATCAATCACCCCTTGGCCATAGCCGCTTGAAAGCGGGTCAAAAACCAAAACCCCTTTATCGGATACATAAAAAGTGGCGTTGTGGGTGCTTACCGAAACCATATAGGTTCGATCGGTTAATCGCTGCAATACGTAAGGCTGGGTATAACGCTTATAGGCCAGACCTTCTACATAATTTCCCACTTCAAGTTTTTCTGTGCTGCTTGCGGCATGAGATACAGCCGACACGCTCAACAGGGAAAACGCCGTGAGTGCACTAAACGATAGCGCAGCAAGTATAGAGTTTGATGGTTGTTTCATTTTGTTTCTCCTAATGGCGAATAAGTTTATTAATAATGAATGGCTACTGGGTTAACCCTTCTGCCTTCATGGCTTCAATTACACTTTCTCTGGCTGAGATACGAGCAAAATGGGCCGCTAGGTTTGGCCATTTGTTAAGATCCATTCCCGCTGGGAATGTCCAACTGGTGAGCACATACAGGTAAGCATCTACAATTGAAAAACGATTCCCCACTAAATAATCTTTACCTGCTAACTGGGCATTGATGTAATCAAACTTAGGCGCAATCATTTCTACAGTTTGCTTTTTTTCTTGCTCGGAGCCGCCACCAAAAATAGGGCCAAATGCTTTATGCACATCGGAGGTTAAAAAGTTAAAGGCTTCCTGCAATCTCGCTCGTTCAAGGGTGGCGTTTTCTGGGGCTAACTTGGCAGCTGGGTGTTGATCGGCCAGGTATAGCAACACCGCCACAGACTCGGTTAATACTTCTTGCCCTTCAAGTTGCAAGGCTGGCACGCGACCGTGAGGACTGACTTCAAAAAAGTCATCGCCGAACTCTGTTTTTTTACTGAATAAATCTACCTGTACTAATTCGAACTCTGCGCCAAGTTCTCGCAAAATAATGTGTGGGGCTAATGAACAGGCGCCTGGGCTAAAGTAAAGTTTCATATGTGTCTCCTGGGTATCTGGGTTTGAATGTCGGCTTCTGCATAATTGGTTGCTGAAGTAGATGGTTGTAATTTACCCCTGTTGCTAATGTTTAAAAATACCCAAACAAGAACATCTATTGTGCAAATTTGCAGAACAAACTAAGCTGAGGCACCATTTAACTGAGCGGGGCCTAAACAAATGAAGCAGGAAAACTGGGATAACCTGCGCATCGCATGGCAATTGGCCCAATCGGGTACCCTCACCAAGGCGGGCCAGGTTTTACGGATGAATCACACCACGGTGCTGCGCCATATTAACCAGCTAGAGGCCGAGCTAGACTGCAAGCTGTTCATTCGCCACCAGCGCGGTTATCAGCTCACAGATGCAGGGGTGTTACTGACAAAAGAAATGCCAGAGATAGAGCAATCTGTGCATCATTTAATTAACCGCCTAAGAGACAGCGAAAAAAGTGATCTTGGCAAGCTTAGAATCACCACCCTAACTGGGCACTCAAACCTGCTAAACCAGGCGGTTGAAACTTTTCGCCAAGAACACCCCAAAATGCAGATTTATGTGACCGCCACAGAAGAGTCCATTCCCATAGAATCGGGTGCGGTGCATATTTCTATTCGGGTAGGGAACCAGCCCACAGAGCCAGATGTGATTACCAAAAAGTTAATGCCCATGAAGGTGGATTATTACGCGTCCTCTCGTTATATCGCCCAGCACGGTTTTCCTGAGCACATTCAAGATTACAATGAACACCTTTGGGCTTTACCCAGTGGTGGCAAACAAAATTTGTATTTTGTTAAAGAGGTGATGCGGCACTTAAAAAGTGATCAGGTGATTTATCAAAGTAATTACTTTTCGGATATTAATGCCGTTGTGCAGCAAGGGTTAGCCATAGGGCCAATGACAGAATATGAGGCGAAAAATAATCTAGATTTAACACCGCTAAATATTCAGTTTGCTCAAGAACATGAGTCGGTGTGGTTTGTGTATCATAGAGACCTTAAAAACAATAGCCGCATAAAATCCTTTTATGAGCATTTAACCGCATCACTAGAGTCGGTTTAAATCAAAGGAGTCAGATTGACCATCAGCCCTTTAATATATAAATCCCAAAAATATATTAAAAACAATGGCCTAAACTTGGTATATTAGGCGCAGTTCGAAGGGTGAAAATCATCTATTTAAAAAGCGAATATACGGGCCAATGGTTCGTTCTATCGCACTGTTACATTTAATTGGGTCAGTATTTAAAATTGAAGAGCCAAAGATGAAAAAGCCAAAGTTGAAAAGCCAAAGATGAAAGGTTTTTGTATATATTGCGGTAATCGCAAACCCGAGGCCCATGAAATATGTGGCTCTTGTGGTGCCACCCCTGAAACCCATGAAGATTTAATTTACTCAATTATCATGTGTTTTAGTGCGGACGAGCCCTATTTAAATTTCTTGAGTCTTGAAGAAATTGAAGCGCTACGGGAGGAAATTGGCAAGGGAGAAAAAATTAAAGTAACCACCCAGGTTTTTGCCCAGGCCAAGGAAGCTTATAGCGCGGTTAGGTCCTTGGGATCACCCCCGCTATTAAGTAAGTTTTCTAGAACTTCTTCGCCCATACAAATAGTGATATTGGTTTTAGTATTATTGGGGTTGATATTTGGGGCATGAATTTAACAAAAGCAAGCACCCGAGCATAGTTCAATGGTCGGGCCAACCGAAAACAAGTAGAGAATTTCATCGAATTACTTTCACATCACCAGGAATATAAAGGTGGCTGGAATTTCAAACCAAAAACTACCTCTTCACTAGCCAATTAATAAACGCCTGATTCGCCCGCGAAATACTCCGCCCCTTTTTCCATGCCACCGCCATTTGCAACTCCATCTTAGGCTGTAATTGAATCGCAATAACTCCAGGCTCTTGCTTGGCCATCATTTCTAATCCGACACTGGCCCCTAAGTTATGTTTAACCATGCGCGTTAATAACGGCAAGAAATTTGTTTGCAAGCGAATGTCAGGGCTCACCCCATGTTGCTCACAAACTTGATCCAACTTTTGGCGAATAAAATAATCTTGTTGGTACAATACCATGGGGGCTTGATTCAGAAGCTCAATACTAACGCGTTTACGCTCCTTAAGTGGATGTTGCTCGCCCACACATAATACGATCTTTTCTTTTATAAGGGGAATCATCTCCAGCCCCTCGTGTGTGCCTTGCACACTGATAACGCCCAGCTCTATTTCGTCGGCTAGCAACATGGTTTCAATACGTTGTGTGCCCGATTGAATAATAGAGGCGGTTAACCCTGAATGCTCGGTAAGAAAACGCTCTAATAAATCAGGAAAATAATAGGTGGCCAGCATAGAAGGGCAGGCAATACTTAGCTCTCCCCGTAATAAATCACGGTATTCGCTCATGCTATTTTTAAAGTCGCTTACTTGCGCCAAGATATCTTTGGCCTTTTTAAGAGCAGCTTCACCCTCAATGGTTAAGCGAATAGTACGATGGGTACGCTCTAACAGTTGGCTATTAAGTTCTTCTTCTAGTTTGCGCACGGCAATGCTTACCGCAGGTTGGGCCATGTGCAACTGCTTGGCGGCTGCGCTAAAGCTTTGTTGTTCGGCTACACAGGCAAATATTTCCAGTTTTCTAAGGTCCATATTCGGTATCTGTTTTGGTGGTTATGGGTCTGTCTAAAGTTATCTATATAAATAATATATCAAATAGATAGAAATCATATATTTTATATTGGTTTAGGTATCTGCTAATTTTAACTCAATATTCATAATTGGCAGATCATCATGAGCGCAGTCGTACCCAGCCCCAAAAAATGGCAAAAGATGGATTGGCAAGATCCTTTCCTATTAGAGGGCATGCTCACTGTTGAGCAGCGCCTTATTCGTGATAGTACGCGCCAGTATGCCCAGCAAAAGCTTCAACCCAGAGTCCAGCAAGCGTTTCGTAATGAACAAACCGACCCAGCGATTTTTCGTGAAATGGGAGAGATGGGATTATTGGGCTCTACCATTCAAGGTTATGGCTGCCCTGGAGTCGATTATATTTCCTACGGGCTTATTGCCCGCGAAATTGAAAAAGTGGATTCAGGCTACCGCTCCATGATGAGCGTGCAATCGTCCTTGGTCATGTACCCCATTTATGCCTATGGCAGCGAAGAACAAAAACAAAAATATTTACCCAAACTTGCCACAGGTGAGTGGATAGGGTGCTTTGGCTTAACCGAGCCCGATCATGGCTCAGACCCTGGCGGCATGATTACCCGTGCCAAATCTGTGGATGGCGGTTACCAATTAAGCGGCTCTAAAATGTGGATTAGCAATAGTCCCATAGCCGATGTATTTGTGGTGTGGGCCAAAACCGACGACGATGAAATTCGCGGATTCATTTTAGAAAAAGCCATGAAAGGTTTAAGCGCTCCTAAAATAGAAGGTAAGTTAGCATTGCGTGCCTCCATCACGGGTGAAATTGTCATGGATGAAGTGTTTGTAAGTGAGGGTCAAATGCTGCCTAACGTGAAAGGATTAAAAGGGCCGTTTGGCTGTTTGAACAATGCCCGCTACGGAATCGCTTGGGGGGCACTAGGAGCCGCCCAAGCATGCTGGTTTACCGCGCGCAATTACACCCTAGATCGCAAGCAATTTGGCCGGCCGTTGGCTGCTAACCAACTGGTGCAAATAAAACTGGCCGACATGCAAACCGACATTAGTATGGCGCTATTATCTTGCCACAGAGCAGGGCAAATGATGGATGCCGGACAAATATCTCCAGAACTGATTTCCATGATTAAGCGTAACTCCTGCGGCAAGTCTTTGGCAATTGCCCGAACCGCACGGGATATGTTGGGGGGTAATGGAATCTCAGATGAGTTTCCCATCATGCGTCACATGGTGAATCTTGAGGTAGTGAATACCTATGAAGGTACTCATGATATTCACGGTTTGATTTTAGGGCGCACCCAAACAGACATTGCTGCTTTTTAGTTTTATATGTTTCTATTTTTTGGGCAGCTAATAAAAACAGTCATGATAAAAGACACCCTCTAATTTATGGGTAGTGCCATTGTGATGACTGCCCTAGTTACGCTGGCCAGTTAGTCGTTCCTTCTATAATGAAAAGCAAGCTTTCCGACCAACTAATCTAGAATAAACCTTTCGCTGTCAATAAAAGAAACCTAAGAGACGAAGGGGTCATATTGTTAAACGTTGTTAGCCAGCTCAGCACTGTTTCGAATCATTAAATACAGGTCTAGGGGAGACACGTTATTATTGGTAGCGATATTTTCAAGTGATTCATCGGTTGAATTAAACTGAATATAATTAGAGGTTAGCGCCTTAACGGCTATGTCTATATCAACCCCCACTTTTTCAACCAATAATTTTATGGGTATTGTAGTGGCACACTGATCTTTCTCACCTAATAGGAGGTGGGCTGTGTTGGTTATAAATATGCGCATGGATATATTGTTATCTACTATCAAAACTCTTATTGAGCCCTATAGCGTCTACCACGGATCTAAAAACCGGTTGCCGTTTAATTTGAGGTGAGTGGTTTGGCGGGGCACATTTCAGGGCTAATACAGGCCCAATTTTGCAGCCAATTTAACGGGGTAGGGTGTAATTTCTTCAGCTGCCGTCTAACGTCGCCTAATCCGCTCACTGGTTGTTTACCCGCGGCGCTGACTTATTGGGAGCACCGGCTTATCTAGACTATACTTTTACAGCCACACTAGCGCCGCTTCCCCCCCGGAAACAAGCCCAACTCTTAAGTGGGTTAGGCGGGTCATTCAGTGGTTATAGAAGCAATAGATCAGTAAATAAATTTTAACAAACACTTGAGGGTTAGCAGATACAGTATGCAATATGCCCCTAGACTCATCGATCAAATTGTTGATCTCACCGCATTGCGCGACATGGAATTACTGGAGTTCAGTTTATTAAAAACACTGAACCACTCAATGCGGCCCACTCAACTGAAACTATTAAAATTCGATTGCAACCTTAAGCCACTGCGAGTAGTAGAATTTCAAGGGGGCGAATGCAAAGTATCTGCCGAGTCTATTCATATTCAACAGGAAATTCAGACAGCTGTAGAACACATGGGACGATGTGGGGCCATGGATTACACAACCTCCTATTTGCAAGGGTTTATCACCCTATACTGCCTGAAACGTAATGAATCTAGGTCTACCTATCTTGTCATGATGCTCCAAGATCGGCTTTCAGATATCGATGCCTATCTTGTATCGGGTTTGCTACAGGTGCATCGAAATTTTTTTTAACTGTTGGAAGAATCACAGCTGGACCAATTAACCGGATTATCAAATCGCAAAACCTTTGACGAAACCATTACCAAGGTATACGACTTAATTTATCCTAGAAATTCAACCGAGCCTGGCAATAAGCGCTCTAATAAAGCCCCAAAATATTGGCTGGCCATGCTAGATATTGATCATTTCAAAAAAGTAAACGATGATTTCGGGCATCTTTATGGCGACGAAGTGTTGTTACTCATTGCCCAAATTATTAAAGGTTGTTTCCGCGAGGACGATATGATTTTTCGTTTTGGCGGCGAGGAATTTGTTGTTATCTTGCGCAGTGAAAATAGAACTACGTGCGAAGTAGCACTGGAGCGGCTACGAGAAAAAATTGCCAAATACAACTTTCCCCGAGTGGGCAGCGTGACGATTAGCATTGGCGTAGCCGAATTGATCAGCGATATCTTCCACGTCACCTTAATGGATTATGCCGACAAAGCTTTGTATCACAGCAAAGATAGTGGGCGCAACCAAACCACTTTCTTTGAAGACTTAGTGACGACCGGTAAAGCGAAGGAGCAGGAAATAAGTGAAGGCGGCGTGCACTTTCTGTGAAGAATTTTGAAAACTTTTTACGGGGGAAGGTTGAAACTCCCCTAAGAATGCCCGCTACAAAAAGGCCGCAGGTGCAGGAGTAGGTGCCTTTTAAATTCCAGTGTTTCTCAATTTGTTAATCCATAATTTGGATAGTGAATACAGTTCAATATAGGCACAGCTTATGTCCAGCTTCATTCAAAGAATAATGGTAGCGGTTGCCACGTTATTACCTACCTTGTTAATGGCAGAAAACCTCATTTTCTACGCAGGAGATCCACCTCTTTCTTATGCTGAAAGTGATCGGCCTCAAGGGCTTTATTTTGACATTGTGACGGCTGTTTTTAATGATATGGGCATTAAGTATGATGTTACAACGGTCCCATTTAAACGCGCTTTAATATATGCCTATGAGGGAAAAGGTATTGTTGTTGGTATTTATAAGACAAAAGAACGATCTGAAAAACTCGACTATTCCAGTTCATTTTACGATTCTAAAGTGGTTCTTTTTGTTCACAAAAAAACAAGTTTTTCCTTTTTGTCGATGACAGATTTAACGGGCAAGACAATCGCCACAAAGGTGGGCTGGAGTTATGGGGAAGAGTTTGATAAGGCTAGGGATCAATTGAAATTTCAAAGCATCGGCGCAGAGGCTGAACAAAATTTCAGGTTGGTTATTACCGGGCGAAGAGATGCTTTTATAGATAATCGCATTTCTGGAATAACGACGATAAAAAAAATGGGCATCATGGATGAAATTGAAATATTGCCTCGGCCTGTCAATATTGGTTCGCACTACCTTGGGGTTAAAAAGAACACTCATTCCAGGTTACTTAAACGCTTTAATCAACACCTGAAGAAACTAAAATCAGAAGGTCGTTATGAAGATATCATAGCAAAGTACCTTTAATTCAAAGTCATCACTTTTTTAGGGTGGTATCATGTAGATACAAAGTATTAATTTATCTTTTCGAGCCTTGGTACAATCCACTATGAAAAATTTACTATGACAAATCGACTGCCTCAGAAAACGGCCTCGACACTATCAACTATCTCCACGCTCGACGATCTTGCGAAGTTGGCAAACTATTCCCTTATGGACACGCTCAACTGTGATCCGGATGCCACAGAAAACGGTGTCGACTACGCGCCGCGACAGGTATTCACTGGCCATTATGTGCCCGTTAAACCTACACCTATCCAAGACCCAGAGTATGTAGCCCACAGCAAAAACTTTTTTGCCGAGCTTGGTTTCGCCGACAGCAT
>MAAB01006503.1_pt1 | contig 13566 bp, 12 predicted proteins | sample 1115991 | NCBI WGS metagenome assembly MAAB01 (sample SAMN04961124, study PRJNA320927) | seawater metagenome | isolation source: sample BD02T18 sea water enriched with oil for 18 days | place: USA:Gulf of Mexico | collected 2013-07-27
ATCGTATTAGTAGGAATGCCTTCAACTGGTTTGATTACAGGGGGCTCGTTTACAGCCGTGTCAGAAATTGAACCGCTTCCGCAGGCTGTTAAAGAGGCGGCTAAAAATGCTGATAACAATGTGAATCGCGCGATGCTACTGAAAGATGTATTAAAGCTCATGCCTGCCCTAGTGTGTAACTTGTTGGATGCTCAGAATTACGTTGCACAGCACACACTAACAACTCAAACCCTGTAAGCACCATCAATTTAAAATTCGCTACACCCTACCACCGCCCATGCTCTATTGAAATGTATAAACCATCCAGTGGTACTGACACCACTCGAAGTAAGCTAAAGGTTTTAAGCACCCATCAGTAACGTCACACTAGCTAATGGCAAATAGTGTAGATTAGAACGTTAAAGACAGCCTACAAGATATCCGGCTTGAGTCTCGAGAAGTTGTATAAACATGGCTCAACTTTCTATACTTTGGATGATTCAATGTTTCATCAATCAATGGCTTAAGCTGGATAGAAATTATTAATGGACCTAAATCCAGCGGGCTTATAGTGCATAACGGCACACAATTTTTTAACCGTTGGCAGTACACACGGCTTTGTCACCACTAGTGATTTTGACCTAAGCACGTACGGGGTTGTTTACGGGGTTATTAGCAAAGGGAAAACCGGCCCCAAGCGTTTATATATACGGTTAATTTAGCATTGTAAGTAACGAAATGGCGGGGGTGACACTGAACTAGCGTAAAATAAGCTAAGCTTGCTAGAATGGATAAAATGCAAAGCCTGCCCCTACAACTAAGGCTGTAACCCGCATGAAACCAGCACTTCGTCAAATATAACTTACCTAGTAATTAGTCATTGAATAGCCATCCTCCCCTCATAATGAGCCTTAAAAAGGCTAAATTATTAACCCCAAAAGCTCTTTTTTGGTTATAATTGCGCCAATTTTAAGATCCACCCATTTTTAGATAGTAAGTACAGGTAAACGAATGGCTTTTTTTGATCTAGATATCCCAGAAAACAACGAAACAGACAAGCTAGTATGGTTGGGTCACCTTAGCCCAGACAGCGATACTATTGGTTCTGCTATTGGTGCCGCCGAGTTATTTGGTGGTGAGCCACGCCGCGCCGGTGAATTGAACAAAGAAACCGCCTTTGTGGTGGATTACTGCGGCGTTGAAGTGCCTAAGATGATTTCTAAGGTAGAAGGCCAAAAAGTAGGCTTGGTAGATTTTAACCAAAAAACACAGCTACACAAAGATGTAGATAACAGCGACATTGTGGCCATTATCGATCACCACGCCATTCAAGATCAGCCTATTACCTTTAATACGGCCATGTCGGTTGATATTCGCCCTTGGGGCAGCGCGGCCACTATCTTGGCTGATCGTTTCGAGAAAATGGGCAAAGAAATGACCCCTACTACCGCTTGTGTATTATTGGCCGGAATATTGTCTGATACGCTGATTTTTGAATCGCCAACCACGTGCCCAGTGGATAAGCCTTACGCTGAAAAGCTAGCGAAGATCGCAGGCATTGAAGACTTGTACGCGTTTGGCCAAGCCATGATGGAAGCCAAATCCGATCTTGCTGACGTTTCTACCTACGATGTATTGAAAGGCGACTTTAAACACTACGAAATCAACGGTAAAAAAGTTGGTTTTGGTGTGGCGGAAACATTATTGCCAGAACAGCTACTTGAGCGTAAAGCGGACCTGTTGGTTGAGATGAAAGGCGAAAAAGCCAAACAAGGTTTAGATTTCATCTTCTTTGCCATTGTTGATACTAAAACTAAAAACTCTCACTTAGTTATTTATTCAGATGCTGAAGCTGAATTGGCTGCCAAGGCTTATGGTGAAAGCGTTGAAGAGCAGTTGATGTATTTGCCAGGCATGATGTCTCGTAAGAGCCAGTTAATGCCAGCCGTACAAGCTACCCTCTCTGCCTAATTAAGAGTGCTTAATGGCTTTGCAATATAAAAAGGTGAACCTGCTGGTTCACCTTTTTTTGCTCTTTAACTGGGCAAAATCTGCTATTTAGCCAACCTACCACTCTGTGGGAAAACGGTAATGGGTCACACAAATGACCAGAGCATAAAATAAGTGTTTACATTTTAACCAGCCACACGTACTATCTCCCTGTTATTTATTCCCATCTAGTTTATTTAACTTATTATCCACGTGATAATTTGTGCCTTGCCTTTCCCCATTACAGTTAGACAGCACTCCAAAAACAGAGCTTATTTATTGTACAAATTTTCGATATTTTTCGGGAATTGTTGTCGTTGTTATTTTTAAAAAATTAAGCAAACAATAATCCAGCTCTTACTTAAGTCTGCGCGTTAGCGCACATTAAATAAAAGAGTTTATTATGCCTTACACACACAAAGGTAAACATTATTCAATTGTATCCCCAGTGATATCGATCTTAGTCAACAAGCTAAACATTGTTGTGCAGGATCAATCCGGATCACAGTTATTTGAATTTACTGATAGAAAGCAATCTAAAGATTTTTTGAGCTTGTTATACCAAGCTTAAACTATTTCTTTAATAAAAAAACCACTTGTGCAATCCCTTGCGCAAGTGGCTTTTATGAAACTAGTAAATCTAAAACTGCACCTATTTTAATTTAAACGTCTTACTCACAAAAATATCGAGTCGTGATCATCGCTCTGGCCATTTTATTATTCCCTTAAGAAATCCCCAATAGCCTAGATTGTTACAATAAGACCGATAAAAAGTACCATGACAATAAAGGTGCCTACAAAAAACCAATTATCCTTAAACGTCCACCATGGTTGATCGAGTAATTTTTTCCTCGCTTCTCTTTGTTTTTTACTTCCTTTCTTTTTAGCCATATTTCTCTACCCTAATTTAAGATACGTAATATCCATTTATACGTGTGTTCACAAATCATTAACCGGCTTGTTTTGACCTATCATGTTCAAGTATTACGAATACGCTAAACCCTTGGCATTCATGTTTGCTACATAAATATTTTAGACTACGCAGGTCTTCTGCGCTTAGACAAAAGACACAACATTATGAGTGACTTGCATAGAATTATTCCCTGCGTGACGTTATGGGTGGCTCTATTATGAAATGACCATCCATGCAGCCCATGTCTTTAACCATTTTTTCATCGTAGTGGTTTGCCGCAAATTGGCACACTTCGTATTCACTCATACCCTGTATGGCCTCCTCTAGCGCAACGCGGTCTAGATTAGCTTTGTAAAGTGTCGTCACGACCCACGCCATTAACATGCCCATAGAGAGTTTTAATAGTCGTGCTTTCAATCTAATACTCCTTAACATCCACTGGCATAAAAACGCGTATAGCGTATTTTATATTCTTACTGCTAGGTCTATCCCTTTAGACAGGGCTGATCATAAAGTGGCGCAGTTTTACTCATTACCTGAAGCAAAGGCATAAAGATAAGAATACTGGGTACATAATTAACGGCATAATATCATTATAAACACTGATATCGTAAACGTATAAACTGATGCCATCAATAGCGAACTATTGGGGATAACGTATCGTGACGCTTTAATTGCTTATGACATTTTAGAATTTATCTATCACGTATTAACTTAACGTGGCCATTCAGAGAAGGTGATGCGGCTTTTTTGGTTGCTCTAATATGGTTTGAATTTTTGACCTTAAATTAAAGCTATGATTAACACTGACTTTCCAACTTGAACCCTTTAACTTTTTCGGAGGGGTGATCTTACCACTGGTACTTTCAATGGATTTAACCACCTCACCAATTAACAGCTTGGGCGCTTTGTCTTCATCCGCTTCTATTTCAATCACTTTCCCTTTACTATTAATAGTGAAAGATACATCAATTATGGCCTCTTGATTAAATTCACGCGCCCAAGCAGGATAAGATATCTTGTCTCGTATGGCTGTTTGCAATTGCCAAATATACAAATTTTTATAATATGAATTTTCTAATTTAGACTCTTTATCATTTTTTAATTTTGCGTACGCCATTTGTTTTTCGCGCTTGAGTGTATTCGCTATTTGTTGGGCTTGACGCTGTTGCTGGGCCATTAATAATTGCTTGGCCTGCTCTTTTTTAATTTTTATACGATGCTGAGCCTGTGCTTCTAACGCCACCTTTTCAGCTGCCAAAGCCAATTTTTCAGCTGCCAAAGCCAATTTTTGTGTTTCTTTTAGAGCTTGTTGCTGTGCCTTAATAAATAGTAGACGCTGAGCTTTTTGGCGCTTTTCTGCTTCTATTTTAATTAACTGTTCAGGTGTGAATAACCAAAGTTTAATATCATTAATGCGCTTTTCAGATACTTGAGTTCTATATAGATTTTGCGTATCGGCAATAGCTTGTTTATCGATTGCTAGAGAGAGAATTCGATTTTTAAAGTTACGCGAAGGAGGTAAATTCCCAATCCAAGTTGCCAGTAATGCATTAAACAGTGCCATATCGCTTGATACCAAAACACGTTGTTGGTTAATAAATACTTGTGTGCCCAAACTTGACTCATAATCGATCAATATTAGATCACCTGCTAACAGATTTCCCTTTGTAATGCTTCGTGGGGCAGTTCGTTGTTGATGGCTATATTGTCTTGCCATTGCTTGGTCCAGGCCCTAGGCGACCATCGGTTTGCAGTTACCAGCAACTTCATTTGTTTATGTTGTTTTGAGTTGAGTATTTTTTGAGCGTCTGATTCAGGCTCTGATAGATACAAGGCGGCCACATAATAATCTTTAGATAGATTGTTATAGGTGGCCAAGCCATTGATAGATAATACTGCAGCATTTAAATTCAAACACGGCGCTAAACCACAAACCAGCAACAATAAAAGTACCGGTATTGATTGAAAATCAACCTTAAATTGACCGTGTTTATTCTGCGTAGTCACGCTCATAAATAGTACTGCTAAGCTTTATCATTAGAGATTATGGGACAATACTCCGAATTTTTATATTATCTAGTTAAGCCCTTAGAAAATGAGAAATTAGTAACAAATTTTCTCATAACAGCGACTTGAGCATATGTAGAATGAGCGAAACGTACCACTTTATCATTTTTGACTTTTCACGCAGACTTTAAGCTTAAAACACACAAAAAGTGGCGACACCTATTTGTACACTTTTTAATCTACACAAACCTTTCAAAGAAGGTTTATGTAGCAAAAATGAATGTATGGCGTGTTTAATATTTCAACAATTTCCAACATAAACTAATAAAGACTGGCCAACATGCTTCATTAAAAGGTGTATAGCTTGATTGGTTTACCTTTTCAACGTAATCAGGATTAGCGATAACAGCATGACTTATGGCAACTAGGTCAGTATCTCCTTGGGCTATGGTCTTGGCCGTGCTTGAGCTGGCAAAATATGTAATCAGTCACACTTACACACAGGTGCGTTAACGCAAGTAATGCCTAGTTATCATTTAAAGCCCGAGGATATTTATGCGGTGCCCCCTCACTGCGAACATGTACCACCCAAAGTGCGGGCCTTTATGATTTTTTTTATCCCGGCGTTGCCAGCAGGCTACGTGGAGTGAATAGTGTGTATGGCAAACTTTGGAGTTTTTACCGCAAGGCATCCTCACTATCATGTTAACTGTGACTGCCTTTTATAAATTTAGCTGGCATCTATAGGAAATAAGACCAGAATATTTTTGCTTTCACAGCATAAAGTAATCTGCACCTATGTATGAATAAGCGTATTGTTATTGGAATTAATTCAGGCTGACAATTTTCTTATTAACAAGGTCTGATATTTCGGATTTCATCTGATTGAAAATTCCGTGATGCCCGCCATCAAATTCAACAAAATTTGCAAATGCTCCATTTTTTTTCAGTATATTTACCGCGTTTCGGCCTCCATTAATTGAAACGACTCCGTCACTCTTACCGTGAAAGGCGAAAACTTTAGCTCCAAGGCTTATGGATCCATCACCTAAAAGTTCTTTGGATAATCGGCCGGAAACAGGGAATATATAAGAATAGCTATTGCCATGTTTAATCGCTTGATAATAAGCCATCATGCCCCCCCCTGAAAATCCTAATAAGATAGGCTTTTGTTTTGTTGGGAACTTGAATGTAAGTGACTCTATGGCATCATTTATAGCTTTACCATATAGCATAAAATCATCAGCGCTCCATGGCCAAGCACTGCCTTTGCTATGGGGCATTGGCCCTTCTAGTAGTATTATTCGTGCTGGGGCATTTATTTTATCCAAAGCGGTCTCATAAAAATTCTGAGTGGTATCCCCATTTCCATGAAGGGCTACTACCATTGGAAGCATGTCATCTTCATTGGCATTTCCCGAGTACTTAACGATATAGCTAAAACTAAGATCATTAACGTCAATAGTCGGATCTGTAAACCACCAGTTTACCAAGACTATAACAGCGATTATTACTAGATACTTTTTCATCTATTAGTTTTTCCTTTAACTATGAAGTTACTATAAGTTCAATATTATTAGGGAGATTGTACCTTACTTCGTCTGTGATTTTCACGCCCATAAGATAGCCATACTTAGAAACCATTTTACGTTGTCACGGAACAACGTAAATTCGTTGACACTTATGATAGTCGTCAAATTTCACCTGTTAAATTAATTGTCTTAATAAAATAGGTACAACTCAGTGCATATTTTATCGGTTAAATCAAAATTAAGAATGGCTACTTTGAGCAAAGTAATTATTCACAACTTATCTATTTATGAGCTATTCCAGGCTGGTTACCCTGAGGCATGGCTAATAAGTGACTTTGAAGAAAGTTAGTGTTAAAGAAAGGTGTTTATAAGAATTTACAGTTATAACGAAACTATAAAAGCTCACCATTTACACTATTACGTTTAGACCCATGACGGTATTGATAGTCGACTACTCTCACTAGTTTAATTATAATACCGCTTCATTTTCACCTGCAAATCTGGCCGTAATGCAAATACTATATCAAGACAAACACATGCTAGTGGTTAACAAACCCAGCGGTTTATTGTCTCAGCCTGGCCGAGTTATCAATGACAGTGTTGTGCATCGTCTAGAGAAACAGTTTGTGTTTGTTGGCCTAGTACATCGCCTTGATCAATTCACATCAGGCATTATGGTGGTGGCTTTAAACAAAGAAGCGCAATCTAACCTCTCTAAACAGTTTATAGACCGCCTAACATTCAAAGTGTACGAGGCCGTGGTTTATGGCACGTTGCCCTGTTCACAAGGACAAATAAATTTACCGCTACGCTGCGATTGGCCAAATCGTCCAAGGCAAGAAGTTACCGCCGAGGGCAAACAAGCTTTAAGCCATTGGCAGCGAATAGACAGCTATGTGATTCAACCTAAAACCAGTGCTGTAAATAAACATGTTAACAACATTCACCATACAACCGTTGATAATATAGAGCTTGATATGTTTGCAGATCGTGACAAATATTCGTACGGTAAAGATTTTCAAAATTCGTCTAATACTGTCAGTCGAATCCTTTTGATTCCGCATACGGGCCGTACACATCAATTAAGAATACATATGGCCGCCATAGGTCACCCTATTATTGGCGATTACTTTTACGCCCATGATCAGGGTTTTAATATGGCCAACAGACTTAACCTACATGCAAGATCATTGTATTTAAATCACCCATTAACTGGGCAACGCATGCAGTTTGAATCGAACGCACCTTTTTAATGGGCGCGCATTCTCATTATGACCGCTTTGATTACTAAAGATTAACGACTCAGCTCCCCACTTAGGCAAAAGCTAATGTATGACTCCACCCTCAACGGGGTGAGAGTCAAGAAGCCTAAACCTTTGATTAAATTTCAATTAACTTGGCTTGATATACCACAGGTCCAGTGGGCGCTCCTGTGGGTGAACCGCCACTGGGCTCTATACTCACCGCTAATCCTTGGGCATGGCTTAATATATTCAGCAATGATGCAGGCAATACAAATTGCTGTCGATCATTGGCCACAGGCATGAGTCCCAACGATCTAGGTGCACCGTTACCCTGAGGTAACATCCATAACTCAAAGGTTTTATCCACAGCGGCGGCGGTGGCATTAACAGCACGTATGGATATCTCTCCGGTATTCAAATTTGAGCTAATCATCCACAGTGGCTGGGCATGGGAATTGTTAAACACCGCCATATAGTCTTGCGGTTGCGTTTTAGTAGAACCTGGAAGCTGTAAATTAATAATGACTGCCAAAACCAGCACCATAGCGGTGGCCAACGCGCTCCAGCTGCGCAAGAAAAACAGGGAATGCCAAGCTGCTTTTTGTGACTTATCCTCAGGATGAATGCGTTGTTGAATGCCTTTCCAAACTGTATTAGGTGGGGCCACATCATCTATGCCTTCGCTCATGGGGTACAATCTTTGCTCCCATTGCCAAACGCTTTGACGAATTTTATAAGATTCCATTTGCAGTCGTTCAAAACGCAGGCGGGCTTTTCCCACCATCGTGCCCAGCACATATTCTGCCGATAAATGTTCTATTAATTCAGGGTCTGTATATTTCATCGCTTTAACACCTCAAGCTTTGACAAATGTTTTTGGGTTGTATTGTTACGTGTGCATGGTTCATCGCTCTAGACACATGCGTAAACTTTGCAACCCTCTGCGTACCCAACTCTTTACCGTACCCAAAGGTTCGTCCATGCGAGCGGTCACCTGTTGATGACTAAGCCCCTCAAAGAAAGACAGAAAAATACTGGTACGCTGCGACTCCGATAATTCATCTATACAGCCCTCCAGTGCCAGGGCCGATTGATTTTGCATCAACTGCTTGAACGGGCCAGATCCAGCCGCGATTAACGTATCAGGCTCCACATCTGCCTGGGCTTCCTTGGCCGAACGGCTGCGTAATTTATCTATGGCCAGGTTTCTTAAGATGCTAATCATCCAAGTGAGGGGCTGACCTCGCTCTGTGTGGTATTCCTTGGCGTGGTACCACACACGTACATAGGCCTCCTGAGTCACATCCTCGGCCCAGTCTGGGCGTTTCAGTAACTTTAAACTCACACCATATAAACGCGCCGAGGTTTTCTCATAAAGAGATTGGTAGGCACTTTCATCCCCTCTGGCTGTGAGCTGTACTAAATTGGTCAGCTCGTCCTGTGGATTGCTCAATATTTCATCTCCATGATCTTTAATCTCATCCTAAAGTACCTATTTGGTGCTTTCAGCGGATTTTGTTTCTTCTGGTTTATATACGTAAGCAAGTCTGAATTGGATGCAAAAAAATAAATTAAATTTTTTTGCATCCAATTCATCATCTTTCTCGTAATACCTTCATGACATCACTTCAAACATAAAGTGATCTTTAAATACTTAATAACCTAAACCAACCGATCAGGAGTTTGATCATGAAGCTACGTTTCTCCAACCCCCTAGTCTCGACCATCATGGCGCTGGCCGCTGCCACCAGTGCCGTTAGCATTAATACAGCCCAGGCATCCAGCCACCGCGAAGCGCCGTTTATTACCGGCTCTCCCAAAGTAGATGGCACCGACTTTTATATGTTCCGAAGTTATGAACACGGCAGAGAGGATTATGTAACGTTTGTAGCGAATTACTTGCCTTTGCAAGATGCTTACGGCGGCCCGAACTATTTTGATCTGGATGATAATGCATTATATGAAATCCATGTGGATAACAATGGCGACGCCAAAGAAGACATTACCTTTAGTTTTAATTTTCAAACACAACTTAAAGACTTACAGCTGGATATTAACGGCACTCAGGTCTCGGTTCCATTAAAGAATATTGGTGGCATTGGTCCAGCTGCAGTGGATACCAGTTTAGTGAACAGCACCCAGTCCTATTCCTTGGATGTCATTTATGGTGATCGTCGTGATGGTGAAGCCATGGCGGTGATGGATTATGCCAATGGCTCCAGTACGTTTATAAAACCCGTGGATTACATTGGTTCTAAATCAATAGCCAACTATTCCAGCTACGCCAATACTCATATTTACGATGTGAGCATTCCGCAGTGCAGTAGCTTAGCTAAGGTGTTTGTGGGCCAGCGCAAAGAAAGTTTCTCGGTGAATCTTGGTGAGGTATTTGACCTGGTAAATTTAAATCCGTTGGGGCCAGTGGATGGTGAAGAAAATACCCTGGCCGATAAAAATGTTACTTCATTAATAATGGAGGTGCCCATCAGCTGCTTAACCTATGGTGATGAAGCCGTCATAGGAGGCTGGACGACGGCAAGTTTGCGTCAGGCACGGGTACTTAACCCCATGCCAAACTTTGATGAAGGTAAAACCCCGTCTGTGGTGGGTGGTGCCTGGACTCAGGTATCTCGTTTGGGTATGCCCTTGGTGAACGAAGTGGTGATTGGTCTTAAAGACAAAGACAGTTTTAATGCCAGCGAGCCCATGAACGATGGCCAGTTTGCCAACTATGTGACCAACCCTACTTTTCCGGCCTTGTTGGAAATTTTATTCCCAGGCACTGCGGTAGCGCCTAACTTGTATCCACGTACCGACCTAGTATCGGCTTTTTTAACCGGTATTGACGGCTTAAACCAACCAACTGGAGTAACCGGTTCCGAGATGCTGCGTCTTAATACTGGTATTGCGCCTACCGAAAGTAATAGTCAGAGCAAGCTGGGGGTTTTGGGTGGTGATCTGGCTGGTTTTCCAAACGGTCGTCGTCCGGGAGATGATGTGGTAGACGCCATATTGCGAGTGGCCATGGGAGCATTGATTGACGATGCCAGCATTGCGCCTAACCGAACCGCGCCTCTTACCGACGGTGCCGATATTAGCGCGCAGGATTTCTCCAATAGCTTCCCATATTTAAATGCACCTCTGGCTGGCGCCAGAAACTAGCCAGGAGAATTTTATGAAATCTATTCAAGTACTCTCATTCTTGGCGATTATCTCGATGATAACTGCTTGTGGAAGTAAGCATGATGATAATGGGGAACCCGTGATCACTGAATTTAATAATTTGGTGATCGATTTAGTCGATCAATCTTCGCCTAAGGGTGAGCCAGTAAACATCAACGAACTAACCATAGAGTTTAAAAATGATGATGAAAACGCCTTTGAATCAATACTGTAAAGGCGGATTGGGAGGGTGGTTCGCCACTCTCCCAATTATTTTCTTTTCATTATTGGCCACGTGCTTCAGCACAGTTACTGCGGCATTACCCTATACACCCTCTTCTCTTGATGAGGTGCTGGTGCGTTTACCCGATTCCATGGTGGCATTGAGGTTAGCAACCCCCACTAAATCATCGGACGAATTGTTAGATCCAAGTGAAAATAAACGGATTACTAACCCGTTAAGCCAACAACTTAAAAAAGCTCAAAAGTTTTTAAAGTTAGCACAACAAGATAACGATCCTAGCTGGTATGGATATGCCCATGCCGCGCTGGCCCCATGGTGGAACAATAATATTGAGTTGCCACAGTTGGCATTATTAAAAGCAATTATTTTACAGCAACGACATGAATTCCCTGAGGCTCTTTTGGAAATAAACAAAGTGCTGTTGTTACAACCCAGAAATGTGCAGGCGCGATTAATTCGGGCTCAGGTAAACATGATGCAAGTGCAATATGGGCTGGCTGCAAAAGATTGTCAGGAAATTTTATGGTTAGAAAATCCAGTGATGGGCATTAACTGCCTAGCTCAAGTTGAGGGGTTAACTGGGAAAGGCCAGAAGGCGATGGAAAAATTAACTGACAGTATTAATTCAAGCTTGGATCTCAATGAAATACTATTGGTGGAACTTCATATTAGCCTGGCCACCATAGCTCACAGATATAACGATTCTGCATTGGCTTTGTCTCATTATCAGCAGGCCTATGCCATTAGGCCAAATAACAATTATTTACTGGAGCAATACTCTGATTTTTTAATGGAGAATCGACGTGAAAATTTATTATTGGCATTATTTTCCAATAGCAGTATGAGTATTGACCTTAAAATAAAACGTGTGCAGCTTTTACAAAATATGGAGGAAATCGTTCCAAGTAATTTAATAGTGGAGTTAACGGATTTTTTTGAAAATGCTAAGACTCGAAAAAACTTATTTCCTCACAAAGAATATGCCAAGTGGTTACTGTTAACGACTCAGGATTATGATCAGGCCCTGAATGCAGCCATGGACAATTGGGCTATGCAAAAAGCCCCTGGAGATGCTCTGCTGGTTTTGCAGGCAGCCTTAGCCAGTCAACAATTACAGCGGGCGGGGCCGGTCATGTCATGGCTTAAAGATACAGGGTTATATGATTACCGCATCGAGGCCACGCTCATGTCATTTGGTGTAAGCCACCTTGATATTTTAGTGTCCAAGGGCTTGTTATGAAGATTAAGACGGTATGGGTATTGATATGCGCACTAGTGTTATTTATTCACAGTGTTACGGCTGTGGCTCATAAGGTGAGTGACAGTTACCTTAAAATTACCGAGTCTAAGGGTGAAGCCTCATCTTTTTATAATGCACGCTGGCACCTTGCTTTAAAAGATTTGGAAATGGCAGTGGGCATAGATGCTAATCATGATGGCCGCATCAGCTGGCGGGAGGTAAAAGTCGCTGAGGAAGTCATCAAGCAGTATGCAAAATCATCGCTACAAGTTACCCAGGGTGAAAATATTTGTGAAACACTATTTTCACCCATTCAGATAGAGGAGCTTAGCAGTGCTGTATTTGCCAGTTTGGATTTCACGCTGTTGTGCTCGCAGCCAGGTTTTAAGGTTTCTTCTTCACCACTAAAAATAAGTTATAGCCCTTTCTTTCACTTAGACCAGTCTCACAGAGGCATTGTGAGTGTTTATTCGTTATCCGGTGAATGGGTAAAAGTGATTGGACCAGACAATACCAAGATAGAAATTAACACAGTAACTGATTCCACAATCTCTGCGGGACTTCAATTTATAAAAGAAGGTATTTGGCACATATGGATAGGGATTGACCATATATTATTTTTATTGGCGTTGTTAATGCCCACTGTATTGTTTCGCAGCCGGGGTACCTGGCAACCCCATGGAGAAATAAAACCTGTGTTACTGGACGTTTTAAAAATGGTCACCAGCTTTACCCTAGCTCATTCAATTACCCTAATGGCCGCCACACTGGGTTGGATTAGCTTATCTAGCAGTGTGGTGGAAACTATCATTGCGCTGTCTGTGGTCCTTGCTGGATTGCATATGCTGTTCCCTTTACAACATGATAGGCGCTGGTTATTTGTATTTCTGTTTGGTCTTATTCACGGTTTTGGTTTCGCCAGTGTATTGAGCGACCTAAGTTTACCCACCCAAGCGTTTTGGGCCAGCATTGTGGGCTTTAATATTGGCGTGGAAATAGGGCAGTTGGTGATAGTGCTTATATTATTACCGGTATTTTATGGGCTAAGACGCTCCCGACAATACCAGCAGTGGTTGATGCCATCGGGTGCGGTGATGATGATGATGATGGGTTCTGTGTGGGCAATAGAAAGGAGCCTTAGCCTGACACTACTAGAAAGTTAATTCAACGCTTTCCCGGTAATTCAGCATCGCTGCAGATGCTTAAAAATAACTGACACCAGTATAAAATTCACCCTCACACTTAGCCCTGTG
>MAAB01007635.1_pt1 | contig 13563 bp, 15 predicted proteins | sample 1115991 | NCBI WGS metagenome assembly MAAB01 (sample SAMN04961124, study PRJNA320927) | seawater metagenome | isolation source: sample BD02T18 sea water enriched with oil for 18 days | place: USA:Gulf of Mexico | collected 2013-07-27
CTTCCGAAAAACACTTAAATTATTAATCTTAGGAACTACTCGTTTGCCACCAGTCTGCATCTCTTCTCGAAATTCATTAGTCACCCACTGTGTGACGACGAAACTGTCGAAGAAAGCATCTTCACCGCGTTGATTTTCATTGGCACTTTCGATTAGTCTTTGTTCCACATGAACGTTGCCGCGAACTCCAAAAGGTTGGTGAGCAACACCGTTCCCTGCACTTACAACAGAGAGCGGCAATAAATCGGATGGATAATTCCTCAAGGGCGTCCCGTCCAGAATAATCAATTTCTTTGCGCTGAGAGTCTTAACCGCCTGGGTTTGCTGTGTGTTTAGGTTAGCTAACAGCCCTCCCTCATCACAAATTAAGGTGCTTATCTGACGCCTCCAACGTTGAGCATTTGTACGAATAATCTTTGTTGTAAGTATTTCTCGAATTTCAGTGCCGCGCTTGTATACCTTTGGATAGGTTAAACGAGTACCTTTCCTCAACGTTGCGTAAGTGACCAAGTTAATCTTGGCAGTCGGCATATCCCCGGCACTAACAACTTTCCATAACGAAGAAGGTACTCCAATTTTCTCAATCTCTATTAACATTTCAGGAAGCAAACCAGATTCCAAAACAATCATATTTTTCCCGCTGTGCAGGAACGCTAGAGCTAGCGCATAACGGGCTTTTCCCGAACCTTGCTCCCACGAGCCGAGGTAGCCATAAGGTGAAACTAAACCTTCTACTAAACTTTCCAGCTGAAACGGTGCTAACCAATCTATGCCAGCCTTACAGATCATCTGTTGGTACTGGTGAGCAATCTCCGGAAAATAATGGTTGAGGCCTTTGTACATAACGTGCCATTCACTTTCAGTACCAATATCTCCATCACCAGTGATTTCAAAACGTTTTTGCAATTCATCTCGACGTAATATCACATTATGGTTTTTGTACTGAATAGCATATTCACCGCCATTTGGAGTAGCAATCAAGACCTCGCCTTTAGCGACACTGGGACTGTTAAAATTCCCAGGCTCAAGTAAGGTACGACTTCGAGCTTTAATGCTGACGAATTCAATCCCTTTATTTTTGATCACTCTATACATTGGGGTTATGGCTCGCCGATGTTTTTTGAGCAGTTTTTGATAGTAACCAGCTAGTGTTGGTGAAATCCACGCATCACCCCCAAGAGCATTAATTTGTTTCACTAAATTAAATAGTTGCAGATGGGGTTTCTCCTGTAATAACAGAACGTCGAGAAGGAATTGTCCGTCTCCTTGGTACTTAATAGTCTTTGGAAGACGCTTACCATACGCCACATCCCGAAGAAGGCCGTTTGCCACCTTTGCTTGCACTAAACCACAATGATACTTCACAATAATTCGTCGGTTGTGGTGGTGAAGTTCAACTCTGGAGTTACCCGTAACCAGCAAAGTGATCACTGGTGCAGAATGATTAACCCCGGTCAGCTTGAAGCGAGGATTATCACGGTACTTCAAATGTATATATGAAGCATTCAGTACTGGCCAAACGTCCATGTCCTTGATCCGGGCAATCTGAACTTGATCTATAGCCCCAGGCCCAAAAAAATATACGGCAGTTTCTACATTCGCTCCCTCACTGATAAACGTATCCCGAGGCAAATAAACCACGCTCTTAAGCTCGCGCTTAGCACGGCAGTAACCTTCCATGGAAACCGGTAGCACTGCTGCTATAAACACAGCAGCATCTAAGGCCTGTTCTAGCGCATATTCATGGCTTATAGCGGCGGTAGACTGTCCAAAACGGCCAAAGCTATTGCAGGGATAAGGGGTAAGGTTTGGGCTTTCTAGATGCACCGAGTAAGGCGGATTAATAACCGCAAATTGGAATCCGCTGGCAGTTAAGTCTTCCATTCCACCTTCGACGAATTCGTAACACAAGCCTGCCTGTTCTGCATCCTTGCTTAACGCATCAATGCAACGCGAATCTATATCGAGTCCATATAAACTCAAATCGTCAACTGGCGCGCCCTCAAACAACCGGCCAGAACCAACAGCGTTATCCAATACAGTAAAATGGGTCACCTCATTAGCTTTGGCAGAATCCATAATCGCACTAAAAACCTGCCAGATTCCTTTAGAGACCCATTCAGGGGTAAAGTATTGAGCTTGAGTTTCACGTCGTCGTCGGTGCAGATCAGCAAGGGAAGTAGCCTTGTCAACTACTAAACCTTTTGACTCGATATTCCGAGAAATATTACGCCAATTCATGAAACCCCCTGATCGATACGAGTAAGGATTGTTGAGATAGCACCTGACAGCTCCCAACCAACATAATTAACTTCTTCACATTTACCATGTATTTTACTGCGAAGATAAAGTCGCTTTGGTCTATCTTGATTATCCGTTTCCACCCCCAGGAGATCGACCACAAGGGCTGTCGAGCTAGTAGATTTTCGAATAGTTGCCACGTTAGGGTCAGTCCCCATGAGAACAGAGATAGTTACGGTAGATGTCATCTACTTCACCTCAATAGATTTCATCGTATGATCTGTATAGTTTTGTACAAAGCCTATTAATGCCTCGAATATTTCCGGTTTAAAGTGAAATTTAATTTTTTCATTGAAAAATACCCCTTCAACATTTTCTCCTTCATTCACTTTGGTACGGCTGGGTATACTATAGTCTGACCGCTCAACTTTCCGCTCTTCTGCAATAGCGGCTAAGATGCAATCTCGAAGCCCGTATACACCCGCCTCAAGCTCAAAGGTCTTTGCAATGGCAAGTACTGATGTAAGGGAATTAATACGATCATAAGCCCATGATCCATAGTGTGAGACCTCAAGTATTAAACGCGCCTTTTGTTGTTTTACCTGCAATTGGCTCTTATTATGTGCGTGACGAAAAGACAAATTAAACTTAGAGCCAAGCTCGTTAGCAGCGGCTTTAAACCCATCACTTTCAATCACTCTTGACTCTTCGGCTAGTGCCGCACTAAGCCCATCAAAATTAATGATGTTCAATGCATAAGTAACTAGCTCTTCGGTGGAGGCATCAAAAATCGATTTTCCTTTTTTGATTTCTGGATCAGGATTATGAAAAACACGACAACGAGGAAAAGAAAAGCTGCCTATTTCGGAAGGTAGACGGTCACGCGATATTTTTAGATGGCTAATGTTTGTAGCGTTACACGTTGCCTCTGTACATTTTTCATCTATCCACTTATTAACCAATTCCTCAATCGAACTCATTGCATTAACGCTACTATTAGAGAGTCTAATAAAGCTTTCAAGATCTCTTTCTGCTTTTTCGTATTCATTAACGGCCTTGGTAAAACCGTTAAGACTACCCTCTAACTGTTCTTTCCATAGGTCAATATCTGACACTATGCCTGTAACAATATCCTCTATTTCAAAGTCTAATGCTAAGTTTTGCATTGTTCTGATCCTCGCTAAGATTTTTTCAGGGTAGTGAATTTAAGCAGTACCAGTACTAAATCCACAAAAACAATATACCCCCATTATGGGGTATATGTAAACTAGAAAATCATATTGACTTCAAAAAAATTAAACCTTTCTACATGACCCTATCTATGCGAATAACAAAACTTGATCTCTTGATCGTAACTCGCTGTAAACGCCTCGATGGGTACCGCCTTCTCGCAGGCCGCCGGGGCATTTAATTAGTTCACTTCAGAATGATAACGATTTCCTCGTTCCCAATAGTCTGGATCGGCGCTAAATTAGCTCCCGTCAATACCGCTCATAAACAGCACCTACCAAGCTATCCAGCATAGAATCGTCAAATTCCACTGGAACTACAATATCCTCGCTAATACTTTGGTTAAAGCCCCGGTACCAGCAGGACTTTAATAGTGAAATTATGTGGCTAAGTACCTTGATGAAATAGGATATAAGCGCAACCTTGCTCTGTTGCAGTAACTATTACGGACTTCAATTTCTCTGGGATATTTGATAGATCAATACTTAGATTTAGAACAAACTCCCAAATACCATGCTGACCATTACTAGTATGCTCATAACACGCATTTTCCTGTACCCACGTCCATTCTGGCACTTCATCAGGAACACCGTATTGGTCGACAACAAGATCCATACAGACATCTAGAACTTCCTGCTTAGTGACTCCTGGTAGATATTCAGAAGAATCACTAAATTGTTCTAAGTGCAATAAAAGAAGACTATTTTCAATCGTTGACTGTACATCTTTCAGGATAGCTAAGGCTGTCTCTTCATCGACATTGTAATAAGACACAACAGAGTACGCTTTGCCCTCCACTTTAAAGTCCAGTGAAGACGCTAATGTCACAGCAGAGTAAATATCGAGAGCAGATACGGTTTTTACTACATCAGCATTAATTTCTCCAGATTCCAAATCGAAGAGAAAACTAGCAGCATCAGCCTCAGATTTTTCAATCAGTGATTTACCATCTTCAGAGTCTCGTAACTGCTTATAAGCAAGAGTGTTATACGGATTGGTTTGGTTTTGCATCAAGGGTTCCTCGTTATAGGTTATTTTCAATCAACCACCGGTACCAGCAGCAGCTGATTGAAAATGTTACAAGATTACATTTTAATTATTTCCAGGAAATGATATGAAACGCCTCCCTCTTTTGGGCAATCAGCTTATCGACACAGTTAAGATCAAATGCTTTCACTATGTCATCAAGAGCAACCATACCCTCAGATCCTTCATAAAATACCTTAATAACGGATTCGCCATTTTCATCGACTCGGTGGTATAAGATTCCTCCATTATAGTCACCGCCTTTATCCCAGCTCTTTTCATAGGAAATTTTCTTTTCTTGAAGCTCTTGCTCAATATCAAGTTTGGCATCATTAACTGCATCGAATGCGTAGCTAAAAGTAGCAACCTCAAAAGGAGGTACCTGAACCTCAAATGTATCGTCAAAGGTATTACACATGGCCTCAAATTTTCTCTGATCGACTTTACGGATGGTTAGAACTACGTTGATGCTATCGGTCATTGTTATTTCCTCACTAAGTGTTTTATGTCGTATGAATAGGTAGTACCAGTACCGAATTCATACACAACACAATACCCCCATAACGAGGGTACAACAAGTATTAAAATGGTTTTATTCATTTTAGAAGTGGACGTATTTAAAAGGGGGAAGGTAGGGAATTATCTTAGGTATTAACAAATTCGGACGGTGATCGTTGAACCCAAACGTCTGAATGCTTGTTTTAACTATTCTCACTCAGAATTTCTACTGCTCTCGGAATAGTTATAAAACCAGTTCATTTCTCCAGGCTAAAACTTCATCGTAATACTCTTGGTTGAAATTTGATAATTCGTCCCATCGCCAAGCCCCACTATCAATTAATGCAATGAGATCTGCTTTACGAGTTATCTTTGCATCAACTAAACAATAGGATAACTCTGAGTTAAATCCCTTCATCCATCTGGGCGGGGGGAAATTCATGTCTTTCACTGCGTCATTGAGTGTCGTATTTACCCACTCAACAAGGCCAACGTTATTGGCCTTTGCAGCAAGTGTCCATCTAGCCTTATCTTTACTATCGCATGGAACTACTATCTTGCTCATTTCATATTTCCTCAAGCGCCCCAAAAGAGGCGCTTGATCATCGATAAATTTAAGCGCACTGCTCGAAATTGCTTTCTATTTTACGCATTGTGAGTGGCAGCTCTAAACCACAAGTCGTTAATAATATCGAAGCTGTGCTGTTAACTCCATCAGTTGTTTTCTGCATTTTCCCAAGTACAACACATCGTCCATCCCAAACTTTACTGTTACGATTAACGTCGACCGATTTCAATTTTTTCAGCGCCTTCCAATCTGTAGTATCTATTGAATTTCCAACTAACAGCGATCGCCCTAGAAGTCCCAACGCCTCAAGAAACACTGCGTGAGCACAAACAAATTGCTCCCTAGCTTCATATGCCGACATATTCCCAAGAACCATAGCGTGCCACTGCGGCAGTGCTTTTAGCTCTGCCAAATAGCGAGTTATTAACTCAACTATGCTATCCAAATATTCAGATTTTTCGTCTTTCTTAAGCATTTCAGTTGAAAAGTTTCTGCTATTTAAGCCAGATATATGTGAAATAAATTTACCAAACGAAACCAGTGACCAGATTTTATAAGAACGCTTTCCTACACTAGAGTTCTCCATTTCAATTCTACCCTTAATATCAGGATTAGCATCCAATATAGACATGACCCACTGGCCAAACTCGTCTCTATGATTGTAGAGAGCATTGATTGAACTTGGCGGCTTAACGTGGTTACCATTAATATCAGCAAACATTTGCTGACTTCGCTTTAGGCCCTGATCAAAGTAAATGGTAACGCAAATGGTTTCTTCTGCTAAAGAAGGATTCTCTGCTAAAGCAAGTTCAATGCCTCGCCTTCTATGCTGACCATCATTTATCAGTAGAGTTGCATCCATAGGGACGTGTAGTGTACCTAAACGATCAGCTGATCCCTCAACGGGGATAGGGTCAAAAGACATTTCGCTTGAAACTGTTGCGGTTAATGAAGGCAGTACATAGGACGAAAGGTTTTCACCAATGTAAATACTTATCTTGTTCGCTCTTGTTTCATTTAGAACACGTTGTGCCCGAAGTTCCGGGGGTAATACATCGTCATCATCAAAAACAAATAATCGCACTAGATATTTGTAGGGAACTTGTGCCGTATAATACTCTTTCCCAGCTTGAATACCTCGAACCGCAGGGAAGGTATAGAACATTTCGCTACGACTCTGAACAAACTCAGACGCCAATGCTTGACGTCGCGACGCCTCTTCTGCTTGCCTTTGCAAACTACGCTGTTTCTGATCGAGTATTTTTTCAGCATCGTTCATGTAACAGGATTTAAGTTCTTCAAGAGTTATATTGTAATCTTCCAACCTAGATAGAAGACTTTCACCGACTCGGTTAGTAACGTCGAATGTTCCATTGGTCTTTTCTGATTCTAGAATATCGGCTAGTAAATACGATAAACTTGTTCGTTCACACTCTTTCAGATACTCATCAACAACCGACAAATATACCTCTCCAACTTCAAATATTTCTTCTGACTCTATCAGGTGTATTGGCCCAACAATAGGTGACCCTGAAAACTTCCTGTTCAGCTTGTTAGTCTTTTGAGTTGCAGCTGATAAAGCTTTGTGTTTAGAAACACACTCACCTTTTTTATACTTATGACCAATTTCAAAACAATCTTTTGTTGCAAATAGATAACACATTTTCATTTTTAGCATCCTCTTGCTGTGCCTGGTTCCGCCAGGTCGGTAATAAATCTAGGTATTACAATATACGTAATCAATCTCTTGCAAATTCTCAACATTACAAGCTACTTACCAGTAACAAATACTATGAGTTGGCTAGATCAATTGCACTCACCGAGAATACCCCCAATATGGGGGTTACGTCAATAACTTACATGAATAAATATCATTTATGAAATCATGGTTTTTTAGATCAAAACTTGATGTCACCTTCTAATATCTATGGCCACAGTGATCAGCTATGTTTGTACCAGGATTACGCTCAGCTAAAGAATTCAACCTACCCCTTTCTTCTTCGATTGCTGTTACTTAGCGTGGAAATGATCTCTCGTAACAAAGTGCTGCTTGTCTTGGGTTTGTTTAGAGCGTCCGTATCAATAGTTGCAACGCTGAATTGTTCAGTTGTAACATCAAAGCCAGCATCGACATTTAAGTTATCAAAAAGGTGTCCATATGAAGCTTCGTTATCCTCACTAACAATAAACAAATCAAACAGAATATGATCAACTGTAGATTCTAGGTTATCCCTTATCTTATCCACTGTTGTTAATGGAGCGTATTGCGTAACAAGATTAAGCCCGCGATATGATTTTACTCTCTCAGTAACACTGGAACGTTCAGTAATTGCAAAAGAGCAAAACCAGCCCTTAAAATTGTTCCATGCCACAAACACCTGACTATCCTCAGCAACACCCCCCCATGTATCAATACTGATACGTATTTGCCAATCTTTTTTTCCCTCCGTTTTTGACGTTCTACTAAAAGACAATTTACGCTCAGAAAGATGTTCGCAAGCCAAAACAAATTGTTTCCTATCAAGCCCAGTGATTTTTGAACAATAAGTCTCGATGATCGCACTTGTAATACCAGCATGACAGAACAGTCGTAATTGTTCGCCAGCGTCTTGTTGCGAATGGAACTTTGCTGCATGAATTAGATCTGAATGACCTTTATAACCCAAAGCAATCGCAAGGTAATCGTTCCTCTTAAAAGCCGATAGTTTTTTAGTGGAAGTGATTTTAGAAATTGCTACAGCCAACGTATCTGCACAAAGTAAAAAGCTGTCTAACTGAGAAGAATAGACAGGCACGGGAAAGGAAAGATTCATCGTGTTAAACCTCAAATAGGGCAATATTTGCTAACTACGTACCTCTCGCGTCAGCGTGCCCTGGTTTAACAGGATAACTAGTGTCGTCTTGGCCGAATGAGGCAGGCCCAGGTGACGAAACCCGTAGTCCCATAATAGCAGTACAGTTCGCAATATGTGAAGCCTCTGCCTCTTCTCATGGTTTATCACTTAATCGTTGTTTGATGAGAATAAGAAACATCCATAACCTATCTTGCGGAACGATCAGGAGTAATCTTGTATTTTGGTTCTTTGATTGGATTTCTAGGAGCTACTACACCGGGCCGTTTTTCCTTAACCGCCTCATAAATAGGATAAACAAAAGGCCTCAGTGCCGGGTAGCTAATGGAAATCACAATCAGCGCTAACGCAACAAATATCGTTACATTCATTGCCCTATCCATTTTTTCTATCTTCGTTATATTCTGAAAGATGGGTGGAATTCTTCCTTGATGAAATATTCTCCGTATCATCAACTATATAAGTAATAATTTTAGGGCCAACGCTTCCCATCAGAGAGACAAGCAATACCACGCTTACGATTCCAACTATTCCCTTATGCAACATTAGTAGTTACTCCGTTAACAGATTATCTTTTCTTCTTGCAACTGATTGACAGCTTGATTCCACCCATTCGTCCACGTATCACGTTGTTCGGATTTATTTATATATTGGTTAGCTGACCTAGCTTTACCTTCATACGCGGCCAATTTACCCGCTTCTAGAATTTTGGCGCGCTTACATTCATCCAGTATTTCCATTTCGTCACATCTCCATTTTTTGATCAGTTAAAATCTGATTTTATTTCCAATAATTCACCGCGATATACAGCCATTCCTGGCAAGTTACTTATTTGTGATTTACTAAACATTAGGTATTGTAACCCCTCAATATAAGTCGACTTCTAAGCTTTCCAACATATCTAATCAACCACAATAATATAGAAGTTGTTTTAGTTAACGCTGGCGACTTTCTTGCTTGGTTTTTTACAAAATTCACTTTCATGCTTTTAATAGGTCTACCACCACTACCCACTTCAGAAAGCAAATATTCAATATAATGTTCGTTTACTTTTGCCAACAAGTCCTTTTCCAGAGCGACATTTTGTGGTGATGGCTCAGCATCTTGAAAACTCAAATGCTGCTTTATAACCCATTCGTCGTCCGCTCCATTACAAATTTCGATAGTTGACCATCTCTTTTTATCTGTATGACGAACACTTATAATCCTAGACAGTCCCTCTCGTACCGCATTGGCATAGCCGCCGACACAGTGATGAAGCTCATTACCTTCATCGAAAAGATCTCTTGGAACAATTAATTCTCTGCAATGGTAACCATCCAATTCGACCTCGAACCGAGGATGGTCAACAAGTTTATCGAAAGGGTTATTCACAACAGCATAATAGTGCTCTATTTTATCGACCCAGTATTCAGCATATGCTTCATAATACATTCCACTGTTAATGAAGCCGTGAACATCAACAAATCCAAATATCCAACGACCATATTGGCGCTCTAGCGCCAACCAATTTTCAATCTCTGATAATTGCTCGGTAACACTTAGGTGAAACATAAGGCGAAATATCGATCGATACCCTTTCGCCATAGTATTGATACGCTGAACTTGAACCGGAGAAACATTTCCTGCTAGATACTTATCACCTTGTTGTATAAGACTCGCTAATGGTAAAGGGATCCCTCCACTTCCACCACCCAACATACCTGGCTGGATTATATGGTTGAAGAGCTTCTTTTTGGCTGTTTTCCTAGACCGCCTCGATTGATTAAAGGCCCATGCAAAGTACTTTGAGTGATATTTTTTGGCCATATCAACTAATGACTTTTCTGTTTCTTGCGTACACTCTAGGAAATAGATTTCATTTGATTCCTTAACTAAATCAAAATATGGCTGCATCTTCGATGCAAAACGATGATAAAGGACAGAATTTTTTTCACCGAAACGCCAACGCAAGTGTTCTTTCTCGTCAAATTTCCTTGTTGAGTTTTGCATACGAGAAGATGAGATAGCAGACACCATTTCCATCGCAAAATCGTCATCGCCGAAGACCCCAGGTAATTCCTCTCTTTTCTTGAACCAGCGCATAGCGGTGTGATTTGGCGTTTGTAAGTTAGATATTTCCAGCTGTCTAGTATAAAAAAATCGCTCGAATTCTGGTGTCCATGTTAATTCCTTTGTCGCTAGATCCACCCCGACCTGAGTGATATTTAGATCGAATCCCTGGATGATGGCTCGTGATGTTGAAATATTTGAATAGGTCACAAGGTCTGTGAACGCTATTGTATTAATTAGCCCCTGCCGGTGACTATTCACTATTTTGTAATGGCTTTCTGGGTAGAGTTTAAGTGACAAATACTCGTTCTTAACTAGAAAATTGTGATATTTTACGGTGTCTAGTGTACGTAACTTTTCCTCTGCAATATCTATATCTTTGGCATCTGCTACTCGAAAAATATCAACATCGTTGTATACAACCATTCCCTCTGAATCTGGGGAAAAAAGATCAAAGATCGCACTTGAAACAGCTTGTCCAGCCACAATTCCTTCATCGGGAAGGTCGCCAAAGCCCCTAAGCTTTTCTACGATTTGGGTGCCCATTCCTTGCTGCAATTCAGCTTTCACGATACTTTTCCTATAGTGCTTTTGGTATCAATCAAACATTTCTGCTCTACGTGAATAGCGCGTCCTAGCCGTAATGATTCTGTTGGGTAATTCCGTAGAAGCTCCTTGGGATTTATAAATCACTTCGTCTAACCACGCCTGCTCATCACCAAAATCTCCCTCATCTACCACCGTCCACCATGCTTTAGGCAAAGCGGCCGAGCCATCAGACCAACGATATCCTCTTGCTTTCAAAAGGTCTTTCGTGTCGTAACTAGAATTTATGGCACAAACCAATATCTCGCGTTTTTTGACACTAGCTTTTAGCTCATCAAAAGCCCCCTCCTCAACCGAAAGTATATTTAGGGTTGCCCAGCAGTCTACTAAGGCTCGGTGACCATCATAAAAATAATTTGCCTTAAAATTCAAGTAATCTAGTTTGTTCGATTCATAACCACGTTGACGCCAATTAACATCTTTCATTGAACAACCAAATGCCATATTTTTTACAATATCTTGAATAAATTTCGGCGATTGCAACTCTAGATGATTTCTATCAAAATTCGAATTGTGACAAATAACAACATCTGAACGCTGTAAATATTCTCCCACTAAACTCCAATCGATTGACTTTCCTGCAACGTCCTCGTTGGTAATTCCTGTGATATTTGTTATTTCTTCAGGAATAGATACGCCTGGATCCTGTAAACCGTTGTAGGTATCAACTACCTCTATAATTCCTTCGGTTGAGGAAAAACTAAAAAGCAGTAAACCCATTTCAATAATACTATGTACTTCTGGATCAAGTCCGAGTGTTTCTAAGTCTATGATCGATGCCATAAATATCTTGCTACCGTCACTAGGGGTACAAAATGTTCGTTGCTCAGGTACCCGCCGTAACACTTTCAGATCATGATTAGCACAAACGACCGAAAGCGCTTGCTCAAGAGCTATACCCGAACCCTTTATGTTATTTTTCTCTCCACTATCACTCATAATATTCTCTATAATTGATTTATCAATTTCTGAGCCATAAGGCATTTTTTTATTTCATTGATATCGCAATCCTGCACTCCTGTTGCACGATCAGTAATGTATTTATGTTGATGAGACAAAAACAGATCTTCATCATCAATTGCCACGTAAGCCAAAGAGTATTTGTCTTCGACAAGCCACTTATCTATTTCCCATCCACTCTTATGATCTTCTATATTATCCATAACCGCTGTGCAGCTAATGATGGTGTTCTTGGGTAAGGCCACCCCCAACTTTCCAAATAAGTATTCAAAGTGCTCTAGTGAACAACGCGGCCGCAATGATCTAGGTATATGAATAGTCAGATTAACACCAATCAGGGAAATCCCACCCCCCTGAACGCACCTCAAAGGGGCGGTATACATACCCCCCGTTTGTAAGTTCATTCTGACTACGTTGCAAGGGTATTGCCGCCAAAGTATTCAGCTAGTTAGCTACGATATTCATCGGCTCACTGTTTTGTACCACTGTTGCATTGTCTTGATGCATGTTTTCGTATCTTGAGTATCGCCTTGGTTCCCAACCAGAACGCTATGAATCCCGCTGCATTTAGGTAATAACGTCATTGCAGCCAAATTTTCCGTAATGTAGTTGTCAACATAAGGCTTTATGTTATTGATGCTCAGACGGGCTCTTATTTTCAATGTTCTGTATGTCATTATCGGCAACGAGTACCGTGGACGCATACCGCGAAAGTTCAAGGTGGTTTTGATGTATTTCTTTGAGGCGACGGCAAAGAACCTCATACGGTTCTTTGCTATCTGTAGTGATAGTCTCAATTTGACTAATTATCGGAAGATGTTCCACTGCTCTTAGCAAGCAGATAATGTGCTGCTCTTCACATTCTTTAAGCTCTCTCCTACCACCAACATCCGGTGGCTGAGTGATATACTCTGTTATAGCCATGCTCGACACCTCACATGTCGTATGTGGTTAGATATGGCCGAGGGTTCCAGCCCCCGGTCATATTGTCTTTGTCTAAATTATCCCTTTCTTGCGGGCGTATCCAACGCCTACTGTCAACACTACCACGATAAACGCGGTCACTAAATTCGACAAATATGTCGAGGGGCTAAAAAGTATTCCGCTTTCTCTGCCTGCTTGAACCATGACAGCAGAAATCATAAACAACACCGCAATATTGAGTGTCGCTTTGTCCCATTGGCACAGAAAGGTCCTGTGGCAAAAATCAGGGTATGTCTCTTTTTTATTCACATCATCACCTTTTATTGTTTACATAAACAAGGTGCCACAGTTCCCTAAATATGCAACCTCCTCTAATGATTGAGAACGTAACATACGAAGGAGAAACAATGAGATATACGAGCAGATATGATTTTAAAGCCACTGCAGCATCAAATTGATCAAAGGAGGAGATTCCCGCTATGTTAATTTGTTGCGATAACTAACAACAGCACCGCTAAAAGCGATCATGACAGCTGTAGCTAATAAAAAGAGATGCCACAAAGGTTCATAGTCATTCGACAAGAAACTCAATAGCAGCGATAAACA
>MAAB01033048.1_pt1 | contig 13563 bp, 9 predicted proteins | sample 1115991 | NCBI WGS metagenome assembly MAAB01 (sample SAMN04961124, study PRJNA320927) | seawater metagenome | isolation source: sample BD02T18 sea water enriched with oil for 18 days | place: USA:Gulf of Mexico | collected 2013-07-27
AACGACCCTGTCAGAGCCGTAGTAAAGTCATAACCTAACTGAGCATTTAACATAGTTACCGCATCTGCGCGCTGGCTATTATCTTCATTCAAAGCAAACTCACCAAAGTGACGCAAGCGCAGACCCGCTTCCCACTGGCCAAAATCATGCATCGTCACTCCTAAGCTAAATACCTGCTCGATAGCCCCAGGGATATGTTGCTCACCACCACTTTTGGGTTTTAATCGCGCTTGGCTAAGTGCAAGGTCAGAATCAAAAATTAACCAAGGTTGTGGCTGCCAAAAAACACTCGCCTCAACACCTTTACGCTCTGATTTATCCGATGCTTCGGTCGTACCATCGTCACCAACAAAAATAAGTTCAGAGTCTAAGTTCAACCACCAAATCGATGCCGCAAGCTGCAAGGTATTCGTCAGCTGACTCTGCACACCAAGGTCGATTCCTTCACTGCGAGCAAATACATCGGCTTTTTCATTATTATTGTCTAAGTTGCCTTCGGCAAAACCGCGGGCATCATTACTGTGATAACCCTGACCATAGTTAAAGAATACATGCGTTGATTCAGTGGCAGAATAGATGGCACTGAATTTTGGCGTCGCCATGGTATCGCTGGCATCTGAAGTTTCCCCGGTTAAACGGTTCTCCACATCCGCTTGTAAGTAATCAAAGCGGGCACCAATTTGGGTACGAAAATTATCCGTCCAATTATGGTTATTCTGTACGAATAACCCAACCCCTGTTTCTTCAATACTATGACGCAGTGTACGTTCACGTATTTCGCCGCCATTTGTTCCAGATAAACCCACATCAGAAATATTATCGTGACGAATATCCATACCAATTTGCCACTCACCAGCCGAGGTTGGTAAAACATCGTAGAGCATAGAGCCACCGATTATCTTACGTTCATCGTGCTGGCGAATTTCATCTTCGTTAACTTGATCCAGAGCATAGGTATGGTTCGCAATTAACTCTAAGCCATAATCAATAACATATGCATTGGTGATCAGGTTTTTGCCTGCAACGTCCTGCCAGCCTTCATAATTAACGCTGTAGCGGTGTGTCTTACCACCCGCATCAGGGTCTAAAGAGCCATAACGATCTCCCCCAGCATCGACATAACGCTGTGGAATTTGATCCGTCGCTGTCCAGCTATTGTCAAACCCCATGAAACTAACATTGCCGCCGCTTACCGCATTACCAAATGAATACTTAATATAACCTGATACCTTTTCTTGCTCTTGCTCAACCTCCCAAGGGCCGTCATAACGACTGACATCCAAGGCAGCAACCAGATTGTCAGTACCACTGGCCAGTAATAAACGCTGATAACCGTACTCACCAAAACCTAACTTGATCAAACTATTGTTCATCGAGTTTTTACTGTGCATGCGGACCGCGCCCGCATTAGCAAAATCCCCTTCCTGACCGTAATACGGACCTTTTTTATAGTCTAAAGATTCAATGGTTTCAGGAATAATAAAGTTAATATCGGTGTAACCTTGGCCATGGCCGTGGCTACGATTATTGATTGGCATGCCATCAATAAAGGTCGCCATATCGGTGCCGTGGTCTAAGTTAAAACCGCGTAGAAAATACTGGTTCGCTTTACCTTCACCACTGTGTTGAGTAACGATAAGACCTGGCACGGTTTCTAAAATTTCACCGGCGCGGCTAATTGGACGCTGTGCAATTTGCTCAGCAACCACGGTGCCCATAGAGGCAGATACCGCATCACCGACTTGAGCACTGCTGCTTACGGTGATGTTAGTCATCTCAGCAACATCAGATGAAGAGTTAATACCAGCAGCTTGTGTATTAGCCACGATAACTAAATTTGAGGCGAGGGAGATCGCCAAAGCTAAAGAGCTTTGTTTTAAATTTTTCATTTTTTCCTAATATTTTATAGATGGATATTTATTAATATTATCTTTTGATAATACGATTAATTTTATTGGCTAATTAATATCAACTTGCCCGTTTCTGGATCTTTATATACCTGCCCCATGGATTGATAACCCTCGCTGCCTTGTACTGAATTCTTTAATGATTCGGGCACTTCGACTAACTCTTTACCTTGTTGCACTGGCTTTGAATTTTCTACATTAAAGTGCTGTTTTAAATCAGCACTTTGGGCAACCAAAGCCGCGATAAGACCACAAGCAAATACCAGCATGATGTCGACCAGATTGGCTAATGGTCCTAACGGTTCATCATCTTGAGCATCAAAAGAACTGGAACGCCACTTATCCATTAGAGACGGCCTCTTTAATTTCACAAGCTTCCATTGCCGCGTCATACCAGCGGCGGCGCATGCGCCCTAATACAAAACCGATAATTCCGGCTAATAAACCAATCACCGTAGTATCGAAAGCTACTGTCATGGCGGTGGTTAAAATCGTCAACTCACCTTCCCCCAAAGCCGCAAGACCTGGCCCTAATGGAATCAGTGTGCCCATTAATCCAAGCATAGGGGCAATGCGAGTTATAAAATCGGCGCGTTCAATACGACGCTTACCTGCTTGACGCAAACCGACAAGACCCGATGTATCAGATAAACGTTGGATACCACCAAAGCGCTCACCCAGTGCCAGGCCGGTTTCATAAACCGCTAGAGCGATAAAAAACAATAACCCCCAGACCACAGGGTCTAATAAAAACCCCGTTATCTGGTGCATTAAGTTAAGAGAAATTGATGAAAACATAATACTTACCTTTTAATACTGTTTCTTTAACTTAATCGCTATAAACGACGAGCACGAATGAAGCCGATTAACATGAGTAAGAAAGCAAATGCTAATACCGCATATAAATAATTATCAGAGGCAACAGATTCTGTTTCTTCAGAGATATCTTCTGATGATTGCTCGTCCGCTGCTTGATCTTTCTGCTGCTCGTTCTGATCTGCATTCTGCAAGTCAATTTCCTGAATACGCACAGGAGCTTGGTCGCTAACATCTTGCTGATAGTTCATTCGACTCGCCGCTAGCGTCTGCTCTAACTTCTGCGCCTGCTCAGTATCTAATAATGGTTTCACAAAATCATAAACGGGGTGATTAGCATGAGTATGGCCACTACCTGGAATGCCTTTCTCGATAATATTTTTCGCAAACGCTTCAGCCAACTGCTGTTTCGTTGCATCGTCGGTTTGCCAGAAATCTTTATCAATCGCCACCAGCATCACCGCTAAAATATTCGTTTGCACATGGACGTTATGACTGTCTTTTAAGAATTCATCTAAACCAACATTCAAAGAATCATCAACATAAACCGACTTCACTTCTTCCCAAACCCACGATTGAATAATTTCTGGGCTAGTGACCTGCCAGCCCCACAAGTATTCAACAAATTCGCTACCCATTGTGCGAGCGCCGGCATAACCTTCTTTCATCAAGGGTTCAATCCATTGACGGTTTAAAAAGCGTCCGCGCAGCTCACTTAATAGCGCAACCTGTAAAGGATCCATTTTCAAATTCTGGTTATTGGCGTGAGAAATCACAAAACTATCGGGCTGCTCTCCGGTAACCGTTTCAATCGCTAGGTTTAAGCCACCGAGATAATCAAAGGCATCGTTATTATCGATCAAACCATAAAGGTTACTGGCACGACCTAAATAAGTATTACCAACGTTATTAAGCTGAGCAGTAAAAAGATTCTGCGCACCCGCACCGCTATTTAGCCCTAGCGACTCAACACCATAAGCGTGACCCATGCGTTTAATAAAGGCTTTGCCTAATTGCTTGCGATCATCCCAAGCACCTGAGCGCTCCGCTAAGCGATTGACACCCGCGCCATAAGCACCGGGGGCAGTACCGAATACACGCAAGCTGGCCTGACGAGCCAATACATTCACATCCACATTAGGGTGAGCAATTAATAGCGCTTTCGCTTCATAGACCCAGTTACGAGCGATTAGGTTTTGCTCTAAGCTTTCGTTATCCCAGCCACTTACGGCTTCTATTTCTAGCTTTTCAACCATATCAGCCACAGGCTTCAATGCTTGTATCAGCATCAGTGTTAATGCTGGATATTGTTGATTAATGGTTTCACGACTGGCTGCAAGTCCTAATAAAACAGACTTATCTAACAACTCTAATTGCGAACCATAAAGATCACGGAATAAACCAGAGCTGGTGAATAATACATCACGACGCTCGCTACGATTTTCGTCTAAGGGTAATAATTCAAGGCTTTTAATAATGCCGCGGCTATTCCAAACCGGCTTTACTCCTAACATATCCAGACCAAAGGCAATCATCGCACCTTCATCACGTACCGCATCGGAAGCCCATAAGATAATCGCTTCTTTTTCTGCAATAGCATTCTTTTCGAGCACGACCTTATTTTCAGCACGGGCTTTTTGCGCTAACTGCTGACCAATTTCGACACCAAGTTGAGTAGGTAATAAACTGCCATCAAGGGCATAAAAGTTTCGTCCGGTTGGCAACGCTTCTGGGGTACGAATCGGATCATTACCTTTACCTGGCGCAACAAAGCCACCGTTTAATGCATTAATAAAAGCACTCATTTCAGCCTTAGGAGATAGCGTTAAGGCCTGACGAATCATGCCTTGGTCCTGATCCTTTAAGTTGTCTCCATCGGCCATGGATTTCATCATGGTATCAATCGATTCATTGGCCCAATCACGGCCAAAGACATGCAGCCCCAATGGCATAAATTCTTCTTGCAAGTGAGTTAGGTAATGTCCGACTTCATGCAATAAGAAATCGTCATCCACGTCACTAAAACCTACGCCACGTACAACCAGTTCTTCATCCATGCTGGCGATCAGTTCATCACGCAAGTTCAATACATCAATCTTATGGCGCAACGCTTTAATGGCTTTTTTCTGGGTTGACTCATCACTGGCTGCTTCAGCACTTTCAATCAATTGACGTAATTGCAGTAGACCATCATACAACTCCGTAATCGCCAGTGGCGGCGTTAAGTGATCAACCATAATGGCAATACCACGGCGCTTAGCTTGAATACCTTCGCCAACACCATCGACGATGTACGGATAAATACTAGGAATGTCCTGCACTACGATGGACGGATAATCCATCGCCGATAGACCCACTCCACGCTTCGGTAAGAACTCATACGTCGAATGGCGGCCAACATGCACTAACGCATCCGCGGAAAAGTCTTTTGCTAGGTATTTATAAAATGCCAAATATTGATGCGGCGGTGGGAACGACATATTAGCGTGCAGCAATTCTTCATTTAATTCCCAGCCACGCGGTGGCTGCGGCCCTAAAAAGACATTACCCAGCTCTATTCCCGGAATTAATAATTTGTTATTCCATACCATGGTTTTACCCGGCGCTTCACCCCAGCCACGCACCCCTTCGATTTGCATCGCCAGTATAGCGCTCTGAAGTTTCTCCGCTTGCTGCCAATTGGCGTTCGCCTTCTGGCTTTCTTTATAATGATTGATGTCGGCTTTTTGCGCTTCAATTAAGACTACATATTCTTCTTCTAGCTGATCTAATAAGTTCAATGCACGCTCACGGCCTTTATGGCGAATACCATCCAGAGCGTGATGTAAATCGTGCATGGTTGAATCCATCATTTCATACAGTTCAGTTAAAATGCGCTGGCGCTCAGGCTGAGAAAGCCCCAATAAATAATCATGCCCTTTACCGAATATAAAATGTTCAATACGTTGATGCATAAACCCTAGTGGACCTTGCTGCATTTCGCTCTGTACAGGTTCAGGTAATGTTTTAAACCAAGTTTGATAGCTGTCGGATGTCATATTATGAATAAGTCCTGACATCCCTGCTAAGGCTTTGGCATCTTCGGGTAAATTCACCGCTTTTTGCTGCAATAGATCTAATAACGCTTCTGCACTAACAGGGAAATCGTCTTGCGGTCCTAAATCATAACCTTGCTGCTTTAGTTCATTTAACATATGCCACAAGGATTCAGGCACGTTTAAGTTATCGGCCCCAATATTATGTCGACCTGGCGGGTGGTTATAAAAAACGATGGCGACTTTTTTATCTTTGTTCGCTTTTGTTTGTAAGGCAAACCATTTATTAATACGACTGGTTAAACGTGAAATTTCAACAGTGACCGGTTCTGTTTTGGAAACCTGCGCCCCCGTTAATTCATCTATATCGGTCGGGGCTGCTAACGCAATCACATGCGCTTGGCCAATACCCTGCAATTCAGGCATCGCAATGCGGTAATGCACACTGTCGGCGGGTAAACCTTGGCTGGATAAATCATACAAGGCACTATTTAACTCAGTCACTCGCACGCCTTTAAACACTGGAACATTAAGCTCGCTAAATAACTCACTGACCTGCTGACGACCATCACCACCACCGACCACAAAATCTTGCAGGGAAACGATCAGAAACGGCTGAGAGCTTTGCTCACTGATGGCTTTAATCGCTTTAACCGCATTAATACTGGCTTCACCCCAAGCGGATAGAACAGAAATACAATTTGATTGTTCAACTATCTGCTGGCAAAGTTCTTGGTGTAACTGCCAGTCCCCTGGACGATCCCCAGTATCATGATCAAGAATAAACACACTTGGTTTTTTCTTTTCAATTACTAATAGGGCAAGTTCTTGCTGGCTTTTCTTATGTTTGCTATCAAGGTAAAAACGTAATGTTTCTGCTGCTTTTAGTTCTGGCCAATATTTATCGCTATTTTTTTGTTTACTTGACGCGAGCAGTGTAAATAATCCCATACGGTTTTCATCACTGCGATTCTGCCAATAGCCTTTTGTTTGTAGCCAATAGCTAAATTGCGGCCACTGCTTTTGTTGATCTGCGAGCTGCTTGGCATAACTGCCCTGCTCGGCATTAGTTAAGCGCTTAAATAAAGATTTCTTTTGCTCGTTTGATAAAATATCAAACAAACCCGTTTGATGTTGATTTAGCGGATCGCTATTCAAGCTTAATAAACGGCGATCGCCATTGATTGCCACACGAGTTTGTTGAGCAGGGTATTTAAGATTGAGGAAGCGTTCAACTGGCTCGGCAAATACCGCAGCCATCAAAATAGCATCCGCTTTCGTCACTAAGCTGATTAACTCTTTATCACTCATCAGGTTTATTTGACTGACCGAGCGAATACTAATCGCATGCTGAGGGTTAAGATCTAAAAATCGGTGAGCGGCGACCACTAAACTGCCACTGGAGCGATCCGACACAAAGGCGACTATATTTTTAGAAACAGAATTTTTAGAGGACGTGTTTTTCGAACTGACATTATTGGCAGCAATACTAGCGGCTGAAAAGCTTAATATAGAAATCAATAATAAAAAATAACGCAGTATTACCGGCATGTGCCTTCCTCAAACAATAACTGCAACTGGAGAGTCACAAAATCGAATAGTAAAATCGAATAACAGAGCGAGGAAGTAGGCGTGCAGAATGAAACCTTCTTTAATCAATACAGTACAATAATCGTACATTAATAAGAAAGGATTCATCATTCTGTCATGCGTTTCAGGGTCACCCCGCCTGAGATATCATGTTTTAACAGGCCGGTCTCCGGACTCAAAATATTAAAGTTTATTAACATTTCTTACCGTTGCGGGGGCAGTACAGGTATTTTACCTGTTTCCCGATTATCCCTGCATTAACGACCAATTAGATTAATGGTTAAATGCGGGCACCTGAAAGGACGTGAGAATAACAGCAGATGAATTGAATTCAAAGCAAATATTCTGCACACTAGCACTGAATAACTTTCATGTTTAACAAAACTATCAATGGCGTATCCAGTCTATGGCGAACACCGTCCGCTTTATTAATTCCATCCATCAAGTCGGACAAAAGCAATGGTGCGCACTATCAACCACAGACAATCCATTTTTACGTTTTGAATTCTTAGCCGCCTTAGAAGATTGCCTGTGCATAGACTCCCCTACTCAAAGCCGAGCATTAAATAGTGGCTGGATTCCGAGCTATGCTCTGCTTGAAAACCAAGTGCAAATACTTGCTATTGCTCCAGTGTTTCAGAAACTTCATTCTTATGGCGAATACGTATTTGATTGGGGATGGGCCGATGCCTACCAGCAGCATGGGCTCAAGTATTACCCCAAACTAGTTTGGGCAATCCCTTTTACCCCCTCTACTGGCCCACGAATGATCAGCCAAGGTAATAATCAGCAGCAACTGATGTATCATCAACAAATTGCGGAAGGCTTAAGCGCTTATTGCCGACAAAATGATTTTTCTGGCTGGCATTGTCTTTTTCCTAATTCATTAGCCAGACAAGCCTTATCACAAGACACTCCAATACAGATATCAATAAAGAGATCAGTAAGTCATAGTATGAGCCGCACGAGCTGTCAGTTTCATTGGTTTAACGATAACTTTACTGACTTCCCTCACTACCTAGAAAAGTTTACTAGCCGAAAACGCAAAAACATAAAAAAAGAACGCTCAAAGTTGCTGGAGTCTGGTTTTTCTTTTATCAAAAAGGTCGGCAATGACATTAGCCCCAGCGATATTGAAAACTTCTACCATTGCTATCAGCTGACTTACGCAAAACGTAATATGAGAGGTTACCTCACGCTAGAATTTTTTCTACAGCTTCTTCAGACAATGCCTGAACAGTTACTTTTAGTGCAAGCGAGTATCTCAGAAGAAGGGAAAAGTAATAAACAGCACACTAAAGTCGTTGCCAATGCACTCTATTTTAAAGATAGCGATAATCTCTACGGTCGTTACTGGGGATGTTTAGAAGAGTTTGATAGCCTGCATTTTGAATGCTGTTATTATCAGGGCATCGAATATTGCATTGAACACGATTTAAGCCACTTTGATCCTGGCACACAAGGTGAGCATAAAATCAGCCGTGGTTTTGAAGCGACCATCTGCCATAGCCAGCATTGGATAGCTCACCCTGAATTTAGCCAAGCAATTGATAATTTCTTAACTGAAGAAAAATTAGACATACAAAATTACGCTGCCCAAGCAGCAGAACAGCTACCTTTTAGAGCCAACTGTAATGATTAAAACCCTGCTATCACAATACCCAACACTTTTTCGCGTTGCTTTTTGCCTTTACGCACTTCTCGTATTATGGGCATCATTAAGGACAGGCGGCGGGCCGCAGCCCATTGAACATTTCGACAAAGTCATGCACTTTACCTTTTATGGCTTATTCACAGTCATTGCCGCAGGCTGTACCAAGCACAAGAAGACTTTCATTCAGCTAAGTATTTTTATCGCTTGTTATGGCGCTTTAATGGAGTTCTTTCAATCATTTGTGCCTTCACGCTTTATGTCTATCGCCGATATCGTAGCGAATACCTCAGGCGTTGTGATTGTTGCCTGCGGCTTGCTTAGGTCAGTGTTTCAGGATAAATAACTAGGGAATTTCATCAGAATGGAAATGCCCTGCTCAGGCCTTCCAACTTCTACTTCCCCCATCAACAACTGAGTCGCTAAATTGAAGGTTAAATACATGCCCAACCCGACTTTGCCTTGATAACCTCTCATCGTAGTATAAAACGGATTAAAAAGTTCAAGCTTTCCTTTATCGGTAAGCCCCTTACCGTTATCTTGGTAAAGCAGTTCAATAGTTGATTCATTTAAGCTTGCAGTAATCTCAATTACTTTTTCACTCTGCTCATCAAATGCATGGTCCATACTATTACTCACTAGCTGCACGATAATTTCGCTAATCGCATCACCATAAGTATTAACATCTATATTCTCATCGCAATTAAGCCGTATATCGATGGCGTTTTTTAACAAGGTATTTTCAAATTCAACAATGCCAGAAGAAATAGTAGCCAGTAAATTTACATTCTTAATTTCATAGCCATGCTGAGTAACCGAGATATGTTTAAACTGTTTTATTAATTCACTGACTCGCTCTAAATTGCTATTGGCTAAATCAACCGCCTGAAACTCTTCCTTGATAATTGAATCAAATAACTTAGTACTTAGTATGTTTTCTTGCTTTTTATCATTCATCTCGGCGACTAGTTTATTTAAGTAGCTTAATCCTGTAATTGAGGTACCCAAGGGGGTATTAAGCTCATGACTAATACCAATCACAAGCTGTTCAAGAGTCGACATTCGATCTCTCATTCCTTGCTCGCGCAGAGTTTCATTTTCTTTACGCTCATTAATATCTAACATTGAGCCTTCGTAATATTCAACAACACCCTCTCCATTCGTTACCGACCTTACCGATATGGATACCCAAATAATTGAACCATCTTTCTTAATCGCCTCCTCTTCGAAATCCACTATTTTCCCATATTCCCTAACAGTATTAATAATAAACCTTGATGCATTACCATCCATAGAAAAAAGGTTAATGTTATTCGCCACTTTAGAGTTAAATAATTCGCGTTCATTTTCATAGCCGAGCATTTCTAAAAAAGCATGATTTACCGAAACTATTTTTCCTTTTAAAGTAACCTGGAAATTTCCTGATAATGATTCACTATAAAGATCTTCATAACGTTTAAGGTTTTTAATATTCTCTCTTTGCGCCCAAGATCGTTCCTTTCGAGCGATATCAATTTTTTGCGCCAAAGCTAACGAAAGAACAACCATGTCAACAAAGAAACCTACCTGATAAGCATGCTGAGTGAAAAAATTGGTCGGCAGAAAACCCAGAGCCTTTAAGTTGTTACTAACCAATCCCACCATAAATAAACTGACAGCAACGGTAAAGTACATAGCAATACGGTCGCCTTTTAACGATAGATGTATACCCAATATTAAGGAAGATGTATTGACTATTAACGAGAAGGCTACCTCGATAGGAACGATGGTTGAGTACGGCACCAAAGCCCCGAGAAACGGAAATGTAGAAACTATGCCCAGCAAGATAAGAAAATATCTTTTATACCAGCTAGGTTTTTCCATGACCTGTAATAATGCCAACATAAATACGATGCTAGTCACTTGAATTAAGCCGTAAAAAACGGGAAAGACAAAACTATTTAGACTTGGAGCGTCTGGCCACAGCAGCTTAAACGCACCTCCATCGTAAACGTTAGAGGTAACGATATAGGCAAAGATATTTAATACATAAAATCCATAAACTCTGTCCCTTAGGGATATAAAAATAAAGCTATTATAAAATAGCATGAGGATTAATATTCCCAAGACGAAACCCCGAAACAGGGTGTTTTCTTTGTCGCTGGCTAGAAATAGCTCTTTTGATGAAAACCTTAGCGGTACATCAAGCCCACCTTCCGTATCAATACGCAGATAAACGGTGAGGGTTTGGCCTGTCTCAAGGCGGTAAGGAAAAATAAAATCGATATGATCGACTGCACGAGTATCAAACCTACGGGCGTCACCCGTCTTTACTTCTAAATAAGGTTCACCATCAACAAAGCTATAATGGTCTAGATAATCAAGAATGGGATAAGGTAAGTGAAGAATATAATCATTGCTGTTGATCGCCTGTAGCTCAAAGCGAAACCATGCTGCTTGCTTAATAAAACCAAGATTGACGATATTTCGATCAATAGGCTGCCATAGCTTAGAAGAACGAACGTCTTCTAGAGTTAATGCCAAAGAATCATCTAATAAGTAATCTACCTGTCTATCGATGCTATAGCGTAAACCATCATCGACCTGCAGTATCGTATTGGCAGATCCCATGGCTGATGCGCATAGTATTAGCAGGCTGAATAGCAGGCGAGTCATTGATTGAGCGGCTCCACTCTAAGCAGTGATATTCACTCATTAAAGCCTAGCATAGGATAAAACAATGACTGCCAAGATTAAAACGCCTTTTAGTGGCGTTCCAATGACGTATGCTGTTGATTTTTACAAATCTAGATTACGCTTTAATACTTTTGCAGATGTAATAATACGCGTAGTACGATAAAGCTCTGGGTGCTTCTGTTCGTCTGTGTGGCGCATTGGATCACCAGAGGTTGGGCTAACAAACCAAGAGACTTCAGGACGCGGGTCACCTAGCTCCTTTTTTAAAGCCTGTGGTGTCATTCCAAGTGCTGCGGCGGCTGCATTAAAAGTACAGCGCGTTTTTACTTCGTTTAGGTAATCAATTACCAAGTTAATTTTGTCCTGCACTCAATGTGCTCCTTAAAAAGATAACACCGCGCTATGGGCCCAGTAGAGGCAAAACCAACGCTTTATTATGTATTAATTCGAGAATGTTGAAGCCATTACAGCAAACAATGTCCCTATTATCGCTAAAAGAAACAAATTAAGCCATTCCGTTCCATTAATATTCTTTAATTAGGGTACTAAATGGGGTGTTAATTAGCGCTACAACTGATTACTTAGCAGCTGATCAATAGTTTGATACAATGCCTCCATACACACTGATGCAGAAATCAGTGACTTATAGCAGCCTCATTAATCGGTTGTTTCAGCTAGCTCATACGGACCTTCCTAATGACAGATTCAAACTCTCCTGCAACCTCTCGTTTGCAAACAACAGATACCCCTTTAGTCGGAAAATACGCCAATTTAGAAATCGGTGAATTATTACCGATGGGCGCACTGCTAATTGCAGGAGAAATGGGAAATATTTTATTACCCAATAAACAAGTACCGGATAAAAGCCAAGTTGGCGATGTGGTTAAGGTGTTTATTTACCTAGACTCTGAAGATCGAGTCATTGCTACCTGCCAGCGCCCTCGCGCAACAGTCGGCCAAGCTGCCAACTTACGCGTTGCCGACGTGAACGAAATGGGTGCCTTTCTAGACTGGGGTTTGGTGAAAGACCTATTCTTACCTTTCGCTGAACAGAAAAAGCGCTTAGAAGTCGACCAAGAGTGCATTGTTTATCTATATATGGACAATACTGATCGTATTATTGCAACGACTCGCTTAAATCGCTTTATCAAAGATGAAGTCGCTGTGATTTACGACAACTACAACCCGGGTGATAAGGTTCGCATCTTAATCGCGGCGACAACCGAGTTGGGCTATAAAGCCATTGTTGATAACAAGTATTGGGGTCTAATTCACCATAGCGACGTTCGCCAAGCCATTCGTGTTGGTCAGAAGGTTGATGCTTATGTTCGAAAGCAGCGTGATGATAAGCGTTTGGATCTAAGCCTGCAGCCTATTGGTTATCAAAAAGTAGGCGGTTTATCTGAACAGATTATGCAGAAAGTCGAAGAAGGTAATGGTTTCTTAGCCCTTAGCGATAAGAGCCCTGCTGAGCTGATTGAAATGCACTTTGGTGTCAGTAAACGTGCTTTCAAAATGGCCATTGGTAAGCTTTATAAAGATCGTAAGATTGTGATCGAAAGCAAAGGCATTCGCGCAATTTAGTAGCTTACTACCATTAGGCACATCTCATCAGGTGTGCCTTTTTACTACTCGACTTCCTTTGAATACCCTCCTAGCAGAATCTTCCTTAGATTACAGGCTAATTTCGACTACACTCAGAATAATGTATTATTTAAGAGTAGCTTTAAATGTCGAGTCGATCATCCATACCTGCTGAATTGAAGGATGAATTTAACCGAGAAGTTAGAAGCCCTCAATTACGTAGCTCTCGTAAATATTCATTAGTCGGCATACTGCTTTCCCTCGCATTTTTATTCTCTGATTATTTTTTATTAGGTGATCAATT
>MAAB01007636.1_pt1 | contig 13539 bp, 12 predicted proteins | sample 1115991 | NCBI WGS metagenome assembly MAAB01 (sample SAMN04961124, study PRJNA320927) | seawater metagenome | isolation source: sample BD02T18 sea water enriched with oil for 18 days | place: USA:Gulf of Mexico | collected 2013-07-27
GCGCAGCGCCTTCCGACAATGAAGGAAAAGCGCAGCGCCTTCCGACAATGAAGGAAAAGCGCAGCGCCTTCCGACGATGAAGGAAAAGCGCAGCGCCTTCCGACAAAGTAAATTCTTTTGTTACCGCAACACCACAAGATATTGCAGCTTCAGCACCATTCAGCGACAAAGCATGATAGATTGTAACGATATAGCCTAAATGACACTACCCCTACCGAAAGGCCCCAGCTAATTTCCTACCTAAAGGCTTTGCATCTTTGCAAGCACCTTTTCAACTCTGCACAGCCAAAACTGCATACCATTATCAAAACAGTCATTATCGCGTACATATTACCATTTACTACAAAAAAAATGCGACACTGACTATTTTTCGATCAGCCACATATATCCAAACACCAAATTAGCGCTTATTTACGCCCAAGCTTATGGGCTATCAACTGTTTACCAAAATAGTAAATAAACCGCGGATTCTGCTGTAAGTAACGCTTCCATAATCGCTGCGGCTCACTTAACAACCTAAATAACCACTCTAACCCCAGCTTTTGCATCCAACGAGGTGCATGCTTTTTACTGCCCGCAATAAAGTCATATGCAGCACCGACCCCTAACATTACACAATTTAAATGCGCTTTATGCTCGGCCATCCAACGCTCTTGCTTAGGGCAACCAATACCCACAAATAACACATTCACGCCTGCATCGTTAATTTGCTTAATAATAGCTTGGTCTTCTTGCACAGTTAACGGCCTAAACGGTGGCGAATAACTAAAGGTGATTTGAATATCGGGGTAACTTAGGCATAATTTAACCACAACCTGCTTAAGTAACTCATCAGAACTGCCACCATACAAACCGACATTTAGATTCTTACCACCGGACTGCTCACATATAGCACCCATAATATCTTGGCCGCGTACTTGCTGTGCATCACTATGGCCCAATAATTTTTGCGCCCACGAAAGCGGCCTACCATCAGGTATGACTAAATCTGCATTATTAACAATGACTTTGAATTCGGTTGAATCAAACACTTCCATACACATATGAACATTAGATACACAAACATAAGCACCGCTATTAGCATTGGCCAATGTTTCAACAGACTTTAAGGCTGCATCAAGATGAGTTAGACCAACATCCATTGAGATAACAGTACAAGAATCCTTCATTAGCGCTTTTTTGCCTCATCAATAGCTTGCTGGTATATATCCATCAGCATTTCGTAGTTTTTTTCAGGGGTGTATTTAGCTAAATATTCATTACGGGCATTTTGGCCCATTTCACGGGTACGTTGCGGGTTGTCAATTAACCACTGCACTTTTTCAGCCAAATCTTTTGCATTCCCAGCTTCAAAGTGAAGGCCTGTTACACCGTCTTCAACAATTTCCTCCATACTACCCAGGCGAGACACCAATGCAGGTGTACCGCAGGCAAAAGCTTCTACCAATACCATTGGAAACCCCTCATACCAAGTAGAGGGCATGATAATAAAATCCGCATTCCTTACTAATTCAAGTACATCTGGCTTATCTTTACGTCCAAGGAATTCAATGATTCCTGCAGACTTAGATTCTACATACTCTTTTAATGGCCCATCACCAATCACTTTTAGTTTACATGTAGCACTTCCCCAGCTTTCAAACAGTATCTCAATGCCTTTTTCTTCACTTAATCGCCCTACGAATAAACCGTAATCACCATCTTTTACAACAGTAGCAACACCATTAAAAGGATCTTGAATAAAATTAGGTTTAACCACTATTTTATCGGCAGGCCAGCCGGCTTCAATATATTTGTTTCTAGAAAATGCAGTAAGAGCAATATATCGATCTACTTTAGTTTGCCATGTACCCTTTTTTTTATGTAACTCCACCATCAAAGTAAGCGCGAGTGTTCCGAGGAAAGAATCACGATACACTCTTTTTGGAACAGTCCACCAGGATGAACCATTGATACTACGTTCGTTAACTCTTCCATCGTGCATTAATAACGCTGTTGGACATACAGCCCTATAATTATGAAGTGTGTGCACAACTGGTGTACCGCTACTTTTACAGGCATAAAATATAGCAGGTGAAATAACCGGAAAGTAATTATGAACATGCACAACATCAGGTTTAATATTGTGTAGTATTTGTTTTAACTTAAAAAATTGAGACCTGGAAAATACAACACCAAATAGCACTTTAATTTTTTCTAGTAGTGAATCAATGTGATTATTATTAACAGCGAAATTCTTAATTACATTTGACTTACTAGTTAACAGTTTGCATTCGCCATCTAAAACAGCATCCTCACCACCAGCTATTTTATAAAAATTATGAACAAGTAGAATCTTCATTTTAAATACGCCAGTAACTTATATTTCAATCTGGTGATTATTGAAAATGGCTTTCGAAATTGTGAGAGTATTGAAGAATCAACAGATATGTTACTTGAAAAGGTAAAATCAGTTGTATCGCTATTGTCAATAATAGTTGTAAACCTAGAACCCATACCTTTTGTGTGACTAGCACCTTCACTGAACCCAATATTTTGCACTTTTGATACTCTAGGGTATACATCTACACTTTTATGACGAAACTGCGCATAACAAAAGCGAATTGCCCAAGAGTTAATTTTTCCTTGCATCTGGTCAGATAACATTTTACAAAGATCGCTTCCACCTTCTTTAAACTTTCTCTGTGCATTTTTATCTAGTATGAAATCATCATAATCCAATACATCCCAATCTACTTTTTCCCATTGCCCCACCCATGTTGCCCAACCCCATGAAGATGCCCGGACACCAAAGGCAATATCATTGTTATAATCATCTGGATAGGTGATAGGAAAAGAAAAACCTGAAATACTCCAAACACTTGGATTGTTTTCGTAAAACCCTAATGCTTGATTCATATATGAAAGAAAATTCTTGCTAGTAAGAAGATCATCCTCGACAACAATCACTCTCTTGTATTTTTCAATTACTTCCGTCACTCCGGTAATAATTGACTTTGCAAGTCCGAAATTCTCTGGACGCTCAATAATAGTTACACTTTTAAAACCAGTAACAGCTTTAAGGTACTCACGAACTGAAGTAACACTTTCGATCGAGTCAGTATTTTTAGCCGAATCTGAAAAAATAATTAAATCAGAGTCTAAAGCGCCTATATTATCTTGAAGTGCTTCAACTGTTTTTTTCGTTTCAAATAAACGATTGTAAGTAAACAGTAGGATTGGAGCATGACTAGACATTTTTAAATATCCTCAGAACAGTTTTTACCACTCTCTTGATATTATTCACAACCTTAATTGGAAAAGAGGGGTTTGCTCTTTTGGTACAATAATTAAACGTATCAGAAAAGTAATCATGGTTATGAAAATAATCATGATTGTTCATGATATTTTCAAAATAGCGAGTAAACAGCCTTTCTTTTTCAGCAGGGAGATGAAAAACACTAATATTATTATCCGTATTCTCGATATTATTAAACGTGTTTGCCGTCCAAATTCGCTTAATTACAGATGTTGAGCTTTCTAATATCTCTGAATATTTTACATAAACTAAAGACATTATATGTTCTTCAGTAAATATATTCCCATATTCTTTATTATTACAAATAGAAGAATACACCTCAAAAATAGATTCAGAAACATTCTCAAGATTACTAGCAGGAATGTGATAATACTCACCTCCGTAGTAATCTATTTCGCCTGTAATTCCAAAAATATCATTTGATATTTTAGAAAGCATTCCTCTAGTTTGTCCATTCACACAATGATCAATTGGGTATTCAATTTTAATACCAGAAATCTGTTCTTTCGGCAGTTGGAATGGTTTCCTTATTATGCAGTCACTATCAAATAATGTTAGTGATTCATGCTTCGCCAACCATTCTTCTGAGCTACAAAAATTAATAACGTCCAATGTAAACAAACACCCTGGAAATGAGTTACTTAATTCACCGGAGACATACTTTATTTTATTTATTGGTAATATCTCAATAAGAACATCAAATCGCTGTAAAATTGCTAGATATTCATCGATAGGCTGTGTATTAGTGAATAAAACTAGTTCCGCACCAGGGTACTGACGTCGAGCAGACGCAAAAAAAACAACCATACAACGATAATATATAGATAATTTATTTTTTTCTGATGATTTTCTTAAATTAGGCGCATGTCCGCTGGCGAGATAGAAAGCCGTGCCAATACAAATCATTATACACCTCTAAACTTACTTGAAAGCGACTCTAAAACCATCTTTAAATATGGACTAGCAGCCCATATAGGCCAAAACATACCACCGTGTTTTCTACAAAAAACAACCCAATTGCTTAAGGGCACTCCGGTATTTGAATGCCTTTTTCGTAACCGCTCTTTGAAGGTAAGACTTTTATCTTGCCAAGTACCCGTTGAAGAATTATTACTACAGGTACCAACAAAACCAGGCATTACATACATAGGGATATTTTTTTTACTAGCGCGAAGTCCGTAATCAAAATCACCAAAAGCATGCTTATAACGTGAATCTAAATTACCTATCTCTTCAGAAGCTGCTCGCGAAATACATACAAAATTACCGTTTATAGTATCGCACCTCAAAAGTTCTGTACTCGGTTGAACAGGCTTAAATTTAAATGGATGAATACCATGTTTACGACGCACACCACCATAGGTTAATAGCCCTGTATGTTCATCTTGAGTTGAACCGACAATTAAAAATTTTGAAATATCTCTTTTCATTAGTTTATCGATACTATCAATAAGGTTTCCTAGTGCCATATTATTTACTAATGTGTCGTCATTCATCCATAAGAAGTAATCAGCGTTGCTTTTAAGTGCCTTGTCGAAAGCTAGATGCATACCCCCATTCCAAAATAAGTCACCATTACCTTGAATAACAGTTACTACAGGGAAGTTTAACCTTACAGCCTCCCCTGTACCGTCGGTACAACCATCATCAACTAAATAAATTTCTAACACCCATCCAGTTGACAGTGAATTTTCATATAATGCATTAAGGCAGGCTAGTGTTTTTTCTTTTCTATTAAAACATGCCATCAATACTGTAATAGTTTTAATTTCAACCATATATATTACCTGTGTAAGTATTCAAATTTAACACTTACTTTATTAAAACAATAAAACACAAAACTTCCCGTTCGCATCAACACTAATATATTTTGCCACGTTACCTGTATCCAGAATCAAAAATTCCGCGAGCCCAGCGTGTAAATTCTGAATCATTCATTTCCCTGAATTGCTTGGAGTAACACATCCCAATCATCAACCACAATAAAACATAGGTTAAGCTAAAAATTGTAAAATCCTCAACCCACCCATACCCCCAACGAAAGGCAATATAAATACCTAGTATTTTGCAAAAATAGTTATTTGATCTAGTAATCGCAAAAAAAGATGCCTGATAAAAAATCAGGCCGTAAAAAATAACACCGACAAGGCCTGTCCAAGTAAATATATTTAAAATAGCGACTTCGTTTCCTAATCTTTCGCCACGCTCATTCAAATCACCATCGCCAAAAGCATCACTCATAGTGCCTCTGGCAGGGCTTCGCCCAAATAGCCAAGAATTATAGAAGTCAGCTGTATCTAAGGTTTCAACATACAAAAAGGTTCTCGTGTCTGCTAGCAGGTCTTCTTCATTTAGCTCACCATATTGATTTACAGTAAAACTGCTCTCAGAACCGCTAATGTATGATTTGATATTAAAAACATTAAAAGTATCTGTAACAGCCAAGGTTAAAAATAGTATTGGCATAATAATTAATATAATCCGAATTACATTTAACACTTTTTCTGTAAAGAGCCGTCTAAAATAAAACATGACACAACATAATAAGGGGATTACGAATTTGATGACGGTACTTCGTGCACTAATATCTGAAATAACAACAAAACAGATAAGAAAAACAATCAATAACTTCCAGCGTGATGTCAACCCAGGTAAAAATAGTGCTACCAACGTAAATGGTACTAGATAATACCCATAACCCACTGGTGGCATAAAAATTAGAAGCGTAATAAAAACTAACAAGCCAAACTTGAAAAAATTGGCCAACATACTCTGCATTAACTCTTTATTTGTACCAAAATAAGCAAAAAGAGGCACAAGAAGTGCGAAACCATTTGTTATTAACCCCTTATAATCCCAGTAACCTTCCGATAGCACACCACCCCAAACAATATTTAAAATATTTAAAGCCAGATAAAACGTAATAACACGCATCAAAATAACTTGATCTTTAGTGTTGTAAAAATTAAAAGTAAGCAGTAAAAAACAAAAAACAAAAAACTTAATCACCCACCACAGCGATGTGTTATCAAAGGGCAAGCCAGTATATACCTGAATAATTGCTGTTACAGATGATACCGCAATCAAAATAAATATTAGTTCGAAAACTTTGGTATAAAAAAATTGTTTAGTCACATATTTTCCAAAAACAGCATTGAGTTGTAATGTCGAGTAATACTAATTTTATAACGCCACGAGGGTTGGCTACTGCAAGCAATGACCTAGTATTAAAACTAAATAACACTGCTATAAATAGATACGATACCGGACACCCCTGAATTTTGACTATAATTTGCATTTGCAAAATTCATTGCTGACATGCCTTTTTTACTGCAAGCTATTTTATTGTCAGCTAGATAAGATATAGCTTTAACCAATTCATAAACATCTTCTTTGATCAACATACCGTTATCATCTTCATTAATTAGGTCTTTTAACCCTGGGACGTCGTATAAAATCGAAGGCAAACCGCAAGCCATAGCTTCTAAAGTTGCATTCCCCAGCCCTTCAAATCTGGAAGGCATCAAATAAATATCAGAAGCAATTAGATATTTTCTTACCTCATCTGTATTACCAATAAAGCGGATACTTTTATCAATATTTATTTTTTTTGAATAATGCTTCTCATTATTATGATTTACACCATCCCCAAGATGCAAATAAACAATATTTCGTGTTTTAACCATTATTGAGACAGCATCGATAATATCTTCGTGTCGTTTTACATAACTACAACCACCAACTGATATAACTACAAGCTCATCGCTTAAGCCTAATTCAGCTCTAATTCCATCTTTTTCTTTAGCGTTATGTGCAGGGTAAAACTTTCTATTATCAAACCAATTATTTACCCTTATAGTAGTATTCTTATAATAAGTTTTTTCATTCTGATAGACACTTTCACCGATAGTATGAAATACAACTTTCAAAAACACCCTTGCTGTCCAGCGTTCAAGTATCGCTTTTGGTCGTGTAAACCATCTATTCTTGAATACATTGTGTATTGTTCGGACAACACCTGCATTTGCTAATTTAGCAGCTAAGGCAACCCACCAGAAATTAGACGAACGGTGAATATGCACTACATCTATATTTTCTTTTTTAACATATCGATAAATCCATATGAGTGAACATATAAAGCCAAATAAATTCACAAGAGATAGCTTTAAAGGCTTGTGCTCAATCTTGTACCCACTTTCTTTAAAGTTATTTGCAAAACTACCAAGATGCTCGGCTGTACTTAATGCGATCAATTCACAGCCTCTATCTTGAAATTGACGCGCTGCTTGTACATACATTGTTTCTGCACCGGAAAACTCCAACGCATTAAATACATGTAAAACTCTCATAAACCACCTACATTAGGGTAATTAAGCCCCCACTTTATTCCCTGGCGTACAACACGACACGGATTCCCGACAACAACTGATGATTTTTCTACACTTTTTGAAACAACAGATGACATGCCAACTACACAATCTGCGCCAATACTGACGTTTTTCAATATCACAGCTCTTGCACCCACCCAAACACGATCTGAGATATTAATATTCCCATGTGGGTTTATAACTGTGTCAGTTTCGTCATAAATAGGATGTGTGTCACTGGACCAAATTTCAATATTGTCAGCAAATAAACAATCCTCTCCAATTTGAACAGAGGAGCCATCACCTACAGTAATAATCCTAACACCGCCGAAAGTAGTACCTTTACCGATATAAATGGAGCAGTTGTTACCCCGCACGATAAGGGTGCCTTCTCGTAAAATAACACCGCTTTCAATTTGAACAACATTGCCACTACCAGCTATTGTGATAGAGGTATTATTTAACTTTGCATTACTGCAAATAAATTGATTGTTCGCGCCATCGATAGTCAATCGAACACGTTTAAGTGTGCAATTAAAACATTGGACTGATGACGCTGCAGCCTTGATAGAAACAAAGACACAACGAGTACCTTTTAACCCCAGCCCCGGTAAAGTAGCAAATAAAATAAGTGTGTTTGAAATATTTACCACATATAAAAAAAGTAATTTTAAATAATGCATGTCTAACCACAATCCATAATTTTAATAATATCCAAATATTAAGGCACTATTTAATTAACTAATTACCAATAACAAGCACCTTCAACCTGACTTGCATTTTTTGGTTTAGAGTTCTCTCCTGGCCTAACCCAGTGTTCATTAAACAAATTCATATAGGGCCATACATGGTATTCCTCCCAACGACTACCCTTAATACCGAACAATAGTTGTGAGGCGCCCCCTAAATGAATTGATTTTTTCCCCATTCGTTTAACGTGGGCGGCCAAAGGTAGACCGTAAGCACCACAACCAATAATACATACATCATATTCTTCAGCATCTATTTGACTCTTCATCGAATCCAATGCTTCAAACCAGTCTTTAAACTCAGTTTTTTCACCGGCAATACTTTGCACTGCTTTAATTGTTTTCAATTCAAATTCAGGCAATAAATCACCATTAAATATTAATTTTCGTTTTTTGTACTGGGACTCAATATCTTCTGAAAACGGATGAACTACGAGCACTTTTTTACCAGCCAATGCATGAGTCCAGGGCTGCACTGCGAAAAATGGCTCTAGATCTTCTAATACAACTTGTTTGGCATTTTTCAATTCAGCTTTAAGATGCTTTTCATCATTTAGCCAAGAGCCTAAAACATCCACCTCTTTTATATCTCTCAACATTAATTCACTGAACTGTTCTAGTTTTTGTGTATCAGCAGGAAAAAAACCAGACCATTTCTGCATTTGATGGACTGTTGATGCCTCCCACCACCAGGGAAACTGTTTACCCTTTATATAGCTTACAATTTTTTTTCTTTGCTTATTTTTAACACCCAAGTAATTAGTAATGCATAACATCTCTGTAGAGCCAACCCGACTGACCATGCAGGGCTCATCAGACACTAACAAATCAAATATCAATTTATTAGAATATTCTTTATTGGAAAACAATTTCCAATTCCTCATATCAGGTACCTTGTTAAAAGTAACTAGATAGACTTTCCTCAACACCTTTAAAAATTTATTAAAAACATTATCAAACACTTTATTTACCTCCTTTAACAAAATACTTATCCTAATAATTCCGAATAAATAATAATTTTAATTTTCATTCAGAATTTTAGATGAACGATCAATTAAAACTGAAACTATATAAGCTAAAAAAACAACTATCACCAAAGAAATGAAAACATACGAAAAAAGCTATTCCTGAGTAATGCACAACTGGTTTAATGCATTAACATCTAAGCATCCATCGTCATCGGCTAATATCCAGTTTTTATCATTAGGATACCCATGCCAAAAAACCTTGGGGCACACTTTAATTCCATTAGAGAGAAGTGCTGGCTTATATGAAAAAGAACTCTTACTTGTGATAAGTAAATCAGCCTCTACCATATGTGCAAACGTATTTTTTGCACCCATATCCAAGCAGAAGTTTATATTTTTAAACTTTTCAAATTCAGAAAAATCTTTTATTTCACCCTGTGAAAACAGATAGATAGATATAGGTCTTTTCGTTTTCAAATTCTTTATCACTGAAGAAAGTACGTTTACAAAATAATCATTATTTTGCCAGCGCATAGTAAGGTTTTGATTATTATCATCTTGGCCAACAACAATATCTCCCCGCCGCACATGAATAGCTATATTAAATGTATTTTTGGAAAAAATAAAATCATCGTTCAACCGTACTGATGCCCGATGATATTTATTTTTAATATCATCGATAACACCAAATTGATCTTTGTAAAATTGATCCTGTTCTGCGATAAAAATTACTTTTTTTCCAGAGTAAGAGCTTACAATGCCTTTAATCACCTTAACTTCATTTTCTTTACTCTCATCAAACAAAGGCAATTTAACTCTTTTGTAACCTTGACCTTTACTCAAATCACTTTCTAGAACTTCTTCACTGCCAAATCCAAGGAAGCTTTCCCATTCAGGCGTAGAAAATGGTATATGAGTAAAATTCAGCTGTAACTTTTTGGCAAACCAATAACCCGCTATCCAATTAGCCATTTGATGGCCAATCCCCGCCCCTCTGTTTGGAATTGCAGTAAAGTAATTTTCATGCCCTGTTTCTTTAGCGTTAATTAGCATGCCATGCCAACCAGAGACATACATTAAATTATAAAAACGTTTACCATAAAACCAAGTTACTCTTAACCTTATAACTTTAGATTTTAGTTTTTTTATAGTGATTCTATCAAAATTTATTTTTTTAAAAGTCACTTTCATTCAACTACGTTTTGATTTTTTTGAAATTTCAATATTGTTTCTCAAAAGACTAGGTAACCTTTTCCATTTATTTTTCAACCTTAACAATAAACTTTTTTTAGGTGCATCTTTTACAAAACCTCTAATGGAATAATCTACATAAATATGGTGCTTACTAAATAAAGGGACAACTTCTTCAAACCAACGCCCTTGAATAACACCAGTAAAAACATAAGGTATTATTTCTGATTCATTCAACTTAACTATCGCCTTATCAACTACATAGAAATTATTATTTAATATTCCCCCTCTCTTCGAGCCAAATTCTTCAAATTGCCAAGCTGTTTCATAACTTCTTAAATATGAAAGAAGAGTATCCTTCCTCCATAAAGCAGCTTGGCAACTAATAAAATCTCGATGATTTAAATCCGAAGGTAATAACCCCTTATATTTTGATTCACTTATTTTAGCAGTCGAACCTTGATCAGTTAAATGAATACAATCAATATCTTTGTCTTCATTCATTAATTTCACATAGTTTTCTATAACATCATTTTTAACATCTGCTTTTATAAAATAATCTTCTTGTAAATAAAGCACTACGTCACTATCTATAGCATTTAATGCCCTTATTAAGCATTCACTCCATGTTATTAGGTGGGAATCTTGTTTTTCTTCACACACTTTAGTTGAAAGTATATTTAGATCTTTATAGTTATAATCTTTATATTCCGTATTTAAATAAATCTGCCCTTTACAATCAGGCCAATACTTTGTGAATAGTTTAAAAAAAGGCTGCCAACAATCATCAAATTTATCGCAGGTATTTACTACTATGCTATAGGTATTTTTCATAAAAATTCAATATATATTAGGGTTGATTTCGAACTAAACTATTATTACTTATTAAAACTAATACTTTTAATAACCTTACAAGGATTACCAGCGGCTAAAACATTGGATGGAATATCATTAGTAACTATGCTGCCTGCACCTATGATGGTGTTATCACCTATTGTTACTCCAGGAAGAATTGTAACATTTGAAGTGATCCAAACATTTTTGCCAATAATTATTGGTTTTGCTAGGACAGTGGAAAAGTCATTTAAATCATGTGATGAGGTTATTATCATATTACGAAATGAAAAAGACGTATTAGAACCAATATAAACAGGAGCATAAGATAATATAAAAGTATCCGCTAAACCGACATTAGCGCCTATGATTATATTTGATGAACTGCAGTAGAAATCTTTATTCCATGAACATGATAAAGGTAGATGAAACAGTTTTCCAAACCATTTTCTGAAAACAATGGTATTACGTAGAAAGGGTACTTTATTTAATTTTAAAAAGATCCTAGCCATAAAAGTATTAGAAGGTTTTTTATCGCCTTGCTTAAATCGATTTGTATTCATCTCTTTAATCGCCCCATAATATTTAGTTTAATGCTAACAAGGAATGATTTATTACTGACTCTTTCGTCCTTTGAAAATCCAACCAACCAAATTGTTAATAGCGAAGCTATGGCCGAGAATGACAACACTAAAAACAAACGTAAAAAATCTTCTTTTAAAAATACACTTGGCAAAGATGAAAACAAATAAACACAAAGAAAAGTAAGCGAACATCTGCAGAATATATTTCTATAAAAATGACTATACGAAAGTAAACAATACTTTTTAGCAAAAAACAGGGTATTACAAGCCCCAATAATTGAGAATGTTATAAAAACAAAGTATGTATACTCAGGAGGAAAACCCATTAGGAAAATAAGGTAGCTAGTAATTAAAGGGAGTATATTTATTATAGAGCTAATAATTTGAAATCTTTTTATTTCACCGACTGCAAAAATAGAAGTATTCAAAGTTATAAATAGTTGCTCTATCAAACTTTTTAAAAGTAACAACTTGCAAAAAACAATCGTATAAGCAGGCACTTTCAGGAGCCAAAACTGTAATATAAACTTCATTTCAATTAAAACGGGTACGTAAAACAACATTAACAAAAAGAATGATAACTTCCCACCCAATAACGATGCCTTCAACATGAAATCCCGTTCACCCGCCCCTTCACTTTTTACTATCAAAGGGTTTAAGGCTTTAAGCATTATTCCAGCAAAAGAACTTAACTGCCCATTAATTTGGACAGCTATAGCTTGAGCAGCATTAACTAAGGGACCAAAAAAAATATTTAAAACAATAATTTGACCATAATTTGCAACCATGCTTGTTGATGTACCTAAAAACGACCAAGAAGCAAACCCACCCATTTCTTTAAACAGTGTTTTGTCAAAATATTTTTTAACATCAACGTCTACTTCTGAATAGTTTTTATGGCAATAAATTCGCTTTATTAGAAGCATTACAATTGCGGAAACAGCCATTAACAAACCAAAACTTATTAACTTATCAAAATCGGTATAGGTGATGTAAATAGCAACAGCTAACTTTATGAACGCTTCTAGTACTCCGGTAATTGCTACAAAGAGCATGTTTTGATGGGCGTTTATAACAGCGTCATATGGTACGGAGATAATAGTAAAAAAAGTACTTACCACCATGAACTGAAATACGTATTTGGCCGCTTGCATTCTGTTTTGCGGAATATCTAATACATTTTCAAATAGGAAATAGCCAACAACTTCTAACAACAAGACTACGGCTATGGCAATAATGAAATGGAGCAATACACTTACGTTAAAAATATTCTTTTGTTTGTCTGTATTCCCTTCACCTTGGGCATAAGACATAAAGCGTTGCGATGCAGCGGCCATCGCAGCATTCAAAAACACTAACAAAGCAACCATTCCGGCGACTAAATTGTAAATACCAAAATCTTCAGTTCCTAACGACCCCAGTACTAAACGGGTTACATATAGGGAAATAAAAACAGTTATCGCCATACGAAGATAAAGAAAACCTGTATTTTTGGCTACTCTTTTTGCACTATTATGGGCAGTTGATGTTTCTGGTACCGTTTTAGAA
>MAAB01032563.1_pt1 | contig 13522 bp, 15 predicted proteins | sample 1115991 | NCBI WGS metagenome assembly MAAB01 (sample SAMN04961124, study PRJNA320927) | seawater metagenome | isolation source: sample BD02T18 sea water enriched with oil for 18 days | place: USA:Gulf of Mexico | collected 2013-07-27
GTCTTTTGCATAAATATTAAAACTTACAGCAAAAAATAACAATGTGATTATAAAAAGTCTCATAGTAAACTCCTTATGTGTTATAAGGTAAATATACTCTCATGAAAATAAAATATAGTTCTTTTAATTTAACTAATATTATTTTAAAGAAAAGAACAATAATTTTTAGATTTTAATCTGGATTTTTGAAAAAGAAACTAGTTTTCTATTATTATATAAAATTTTAATTCATAATGATATAATAATCTAAATGTAAGAAATGAGTTCATATGACAATATCCGACTCTCAAAGTACAACACAATTAAAATTTAAATTGACCCAAAAGCTGGGAGAATTGGATAGTGTTACAAAAAAAGAGATACAAAGTAATTTTGTAAAAAATGACTTTATTGATATTTCAAATGAGAGTAAATATGATAAAAATGATTATCAACGGGTTTTAGAAAAATTTAAAAGTAGTGACTCTGAAATAAGAACACATGAGCAAGCACACGCAGCTTCTGGGCATACAACAACACCAATTTCATATAAATATCAAACGGGTCCTGATGGAAATTTATATGCTCCAGATGGAAACTTATATGCAGTAGGTGGGGAAGTTAGACTTGATACTTCAATACCAAGTGATCCCCAAGCAGCTGCTTTTAAACTCTCACAAATACAAAAAAGTGCAACTGCTCCAAGTGGGTTAAGTAGTGCAGATGCACAGATATCAATTCAAGCGAACTTAAATAAAATGTTACTTTTAAGTAAAGGAGAAGAAAATGCAAGTTAATAACAATTTAAATGCAATGAATAATTTAGAATTAAAACTAAATGGTTTAGCACTGTTTCAGGGGTTACTCAAAATCAAGAAGTAACAGATGATTTAATTAATTCTATTGTTGAACAAATACCCACTGTCATTGCCTATGAGGCAAATGCAAATGCCATTAAAACACAAAATGCTGTTCATGATGTTCTGCTAGATCTTAAAGCTTAAGACCTTTAAGACTGTTAGCTAAACTCATTTTATCAAGTTGAGGATTTAGATGTTTAGCCAGTTCATGAATTTGTTTTTCATTAAAGACTTTTATTCCATTTTCTTCTAAAAGTTTTGTTGTAATCCCCACACCTGGAACCAGATTATGACCATGAAGGGGATTTTGACTTAAGTAGAGCAACTGTAATATTTTCTTCTTTGCATAACTCAAGAGTATTTTTTGCTCCAATTAAAAAATTAATAGTTACATTTTCACCTGATTTGGTTTGTATCTTAAAGGGTTTAGTTGAACTAATAATTTCAGCAGCTTCTCGTGGTGTACTTAACCCCCCTGAAACCTCTGGGCAAAAAGAATATATACTGTGTTCACACATAATATCCATAAACAATTCTTTCTCACCAAACGAGGAGCTTGTATTATACGCTATTGCAGAGTTCTCCCCATCATACCGAACATCCTCACCTAATAGACATGATGATACTAAAATTTTCATTCTACCTCACTATCAAGAAAATCTTTATCAAAAAAAGTTGAAGTTTGTAGGTTATTAAATGCAGCTTTCATTGAGACAAACATTTGAGGGTTATCTTCTTCCATTTTAGCCAAAAGTTTTTTAGTATTTTCTCTAGCATGGGGCATTTTAATATCAAATCTCATGGCAGGACAGGCTTCATCACCAATAACCAAAAGTTCATTTGCATCTGCAAAAGCTCTTAATTGTCGTTCACGACAAAATATTAAAGGACGAATTACTTCAAGTCCATTTTCTGCTTTATATTTAGGAGGCATAGATCGAAGTGCTCCATTATATAAAAAGTTCATAAAAAATGACTCAATTGCATCATCCAAATGATGTCCCAATGCCAACTTATTATAACCCTGTTCAATTGCCGTTGAATAAAGATATCCTCTTCTCATTCTAGAAAAAAATGAACAAAATGAAGAGTTTTTTCTTATTTTTTCTCCTGCTAATTCATAAATTTGAGTATCAATTATTTCATGATCAATTCCATGTTCAGCACAGTGTTTTGATAAAAACTCAACTTGTTCACCCATACCATAAGTAACTGTAACTGCTTTGAATTCGAAGTTAAAAGGAGTAACACGTTTTAAGCGATTCAAAGCATGAATAAGTGTAGTTGAGTCTTTTCCTCCTGAAAATCCCACTAAAATACGGTCACCTTCTTTTATTAAATCATAATTCGCATTTGTCCGTCCAACAACACTTGAAATTTTTTTACTTAATGATATCAACTTAACATTCCTAATATTTTTCGCGATTATATCATAAAATGTAATATATTGAAAATATTTTTAAAAAGAATGCTTATTATGCACCTATATCAAGTGATGATGAAAAAGAAGAAGTATTATCTTTTGGTTTAAAAGTGTTTGTATTATAGGAACTTGTGTAAAAGTTTTCATAGTTACTTGTGTTGTCAAACTTTTCATATGTGTTATCATTATCTTTTGGTTTATAGATATCATCATTTTTGTCTTTAACTTCATTTCCAGGATTATTTAAGTCAGTTAACAGTCTAAGTGCAGTGGCTTGAGTAATATTTGCTTGAGCTATTGCAAACTTACTTGATTGCTCTAAGAGTTTATATTTATCGAGAATTGCATTTTCTTCTGATTTATCCGTATTTAAAATATTCTCTCTAGCCTCGTTAGTAGTTTTTTCTATGTTGGTTAAGTTTTCAATGGATATACCAATTTGTGTTTTAGACAACTCTAAACTATCAGAATAAGTATTTACAGATGTTATTGCAGTACTTATAACAGCAGTTTGTGAAATTGCCAGAGTTTCAGTAAGATTACCTGAGGTTAGGTTTTCTAGAGTACTCAATGATAAACCAGTACTATTTGACTGAAGAGAGGGGGAGAAAATTGTGCTTCCACTGTTTTCATCATAAAAAAGGCTAATAGAGTTACTTGTATTTGTACTTGAGTTAGATTCTTGAAGTGTATAGTTTCCCCCATAACTTGTATCAGAAGCAATGTCATTTAATTGAGTAATTAAATCTATAATATCTACTCTTATTGCATCTCTGCTAGTATCACTAGTAGACCCATTTTTTGCAAGGGTGAGTCGTTCTTGAATAGACGTTAATAAGTTAACCTGATTGGTCAATGAGTTACTTGATAGTTGGACCAATGCAAGCCCACTATTTCCACTCTCAATACCTTGAAACAATGAAGATGAAGATTTTTTTAATGTATTTGAAGAAATTAACCCCGCAATATCATCAGCAGAGTCATTGATTTTAAGTCCACTTGTTAATCTCTGAATTGAGTCAGAGACTTCATCTGTGAATCTAGATGTAATTAAATTATTAATAGTTTGTGATAGGTTAACATCAATAGTCATTGTCTAATATAACAATATCAAAAAAATGTCTAATTTTTTATTTGTAACAATTATTTAATAATAAAAAAAATAAAAGTACAATATTTTTCAATGAAAATTAATTTTTTTTTGATAAAATACAGTATTAAAGGATCTAAATGACTACAGAAGAAATTACACAATTTCAAAATACAATTAAAGACACTATTCTGCCACTTGCAATGAATATGACTACAACTCAAATAGAGAACATTATTATGAGCGTAGGAGAAATTGATGATAAATTTAAAAATATGCTACTGGAGCAAGTTTTTATTTTAAAAAATAAAAAATAAATATATTATACAAGAGAGGATATCCAATGGAATCATTGTTGCAATCCAAATTGAATTCAATCATAAGATTAAAAACTTTTATAAACCATTCCATTCATTTATCTGATACTCAATTAAGAAGAATGATTACTAAGTCAATAAGAAATGAAAAAGATATTAGTCATGAAGATAAAAAAGATGCCATTGAATACTTCTACGCATTACTACGTAAGCCTGATCAGTAGCTTTTATATTAGTATTGTGAAGGAATAAGTTTCTCTGGAATTTGTACCTTCATACTTTTTTTTCAAGATATATAATTGCAGAGAAACTCAAAAAAGAAAACAAAATCAAACTGAATGATAAATAAATAAATTCTTGTTCCATAATAACCCTTTGTGTAATTCATAACATTGTAATAAATTAATGTGGCGTAAAGGTGGTATTTATTGTAAATAATGTGTTTGTTTCATTTTATTCATAATCTTAAGTAAACAAAATTTTACCAAGAGTCTGCTAGTATAAGGTATAATCAAATGGAGTAACAATGAGAAAATTTATAAATTATAGAGAGTCTTTAGACATATTAAATAACATTGACTTTGGCACAAGATCAACACAAAAATTGTTTTTAAGTAATGCCCTTGATCAGATATTGGCCAATGATATTATTGCAGATCACAACTCACCAGCACACCCTACTTCTGGGATGGATGGTTATGCTATCAGATTTGAAGATCAAGAATTAAAACAGCTGGAAATTATTGATAAGAACCCTGCAGGGACTGTTGTAAACTCAAAGGTATCATTAGGGGTTTGTATTAAAACGTTTACTGGCTCGTTAATGCCAGAAGGAAGTGATACTTTAATTCCAATTGAAAATGTCACTGTTGTTGGATCTGATATAGTCATAGATAAGGTCGTTAACAAAACTTTTGCAACAAGAGATATTGGAGAAAACTATAAAAAAGATGAAGTTCTCATTGAAAAAGGTGCAAAAATTGGCTTTGCTGAAATTGGAGTTTTGGCATCATTAAATATTTCTCAAGTTGAAGTTTTTATTAACCCTACTGTTGCTATTGCATCAACGGGTACTGAAATACTTGATTTGGGAGAAGTCCAAACAAATGAATCTCAAATTAGAAGTTCAAACCACTTAACAATAGAAGCTTTGGTTAAAAAAGCCAATGTTAATACAATTCAAATGGGTGTAGTAGCAGATGATAAAAAAAGTATTACAACTTTGTTAAAAAACTGCTTAAAAACAGCGGATATTGTAGTTACCACAGGAGGTGTTTCTGTTGGTGATTACGATTTTGTACAAGATGTTATTAAAGAAGAATTGGATGCAGAAGTATTATTTCATGGGGTAAAAATAAAACCAGGCATGCATATACTAATTGCTAAAAAAGATGGGAAACTAATTATTGCCTTACCTGGATTTGCATACTCAAGTACTGTATGTGCAGTGCTTTATTTATTACCTATGATATATAAACTAAGAGGTGCTGGTGAAACACTACCTATTGTTAAAGCTAGAATTTCCCAAGACTTTCCGTTAAAAATGCCAAAAACAATATTTTCAGCGTGTAATGTGAGTTATGAAAAAGGTGAATATATTATTAACTTTGAGGGGAAAAAATCAGGAACCAGTGCAATCTTAACCAATATGCTTGACTCCCCAGCTTTATTAATTCAAGATGAGACTTCAAAAGATTTAAAAAAGGGTGATTTAGCCGATATCTTATTACTAAATCAATTATAAGTACAAGAAATAAATAAATAGAGTCTTATTTTTATCCCTAGACTGGTTAAATTCTTAACTAGCCTAGGTTTTTTTTAGGATTTACGCCTAAAGTCTTAAACTCGTCAACCCTTGATAATAAATTTCCTTTTCCTTCACTTAACTTATTAAATGCCAAATCATATGACCTTTGTGTTTTATCAATATTTTTTCCAATATCATGTAAATCATCAACAAAAGATGCAAACTTATCATACATATGGGCTGCTTTTTTTGCTATTAGTTGTGCATTTTTATTTTGATATTCATATTGCCAAATATTTTCAATGGTCCTAAGTGTTATCAAAAGAGTTGACGAAGAAACAAGCATGATATTGTTTTCAAAGGCAGTTTTAAAAAGTGTACTCTCATTAGACACCGCCAGCATAAAAGCAGATTCGATAGGAATAAACATCAATACAAAATCTAAAGATTTTATTTCTTGAATATTTTCATATTCTTTAGAGCTTAAATCTTTAATATGTTTTTTTAATGAGTTTATCAATTCTTTTAGTGCAAATGATTGCTCATCTTTATTTTGCGCTTCATTATACTTCAAATAAGACACTAAAGATACCTTAGAGTCAATTATAATATTTTTGTCTTGTGGCAGATGTAAAATCACATCAGGACGTACTCTTTTTCCTATTTCTGAAGTATATGAACTTTGAGTAGAATATTCCCGCCCCTCCTTTAATCCTGATTCTTCTAAAATTCGTGATAATATCATCTCACCCCAATCTCCTTGGGTTTTATTTTCCCCTTTTAAAGCTTGGGTTAAATTTATTGCATCTTGGCTTATTTGATTATTTAACTCTTTGAGGTATTTAATTTCTCCTAAAAGTGATGTTCTCTGTTTCGTTTCATCGCTATATATTTCATTCACCCTATTCCCAAAGTTTTGGATTTGGTCTTTTAGAGGCGTTAACACATTAGATAAATTGGTATTGGTTTTTTTTAAGTTTTGTTCCAATATTTTATTGGAAAGGTTTTCAAATTCAAGTTTTAATTGTTGTTTTGATTCATCTAAGATTTTAACTTTTTCTTCAAAGTGATCTCTTTCACTCTGAAGTTTATCGTTTATATTTTTAATTTTTAGATTTGATTCAAGAATAAATGATTTTAATTCTAATTTATGTTTTTGAGCAAGAAGCAGCCAAACTATGACTACCCCAAAAAACAAACCAGCAAAAAAAACTAAAAGTTCATTTATTTCAACACTCATTAAGTACTATCACCACTTTTATAACCAAGTTCTTTTAATCTTTCCACCAAAGGTGGGTGAGAATAATAGAAAAACACATAAATTGGATGAGATAAAGGAAAGGATTTATTTTCATTTGCCAGTTTTAATAACGCGGAAACCAAATCTTCTTTTGATGATAAATTACTTCCAAATTCATCTGCTGCGTATTCATTGTGACGACTGATTGCAGAAATTAATGGCATCAAGAAAAAAGATAAAATAGGCGAAAATATTAAAAATAAAACAATAATAGAATACGGTTCATTAGTTAAGTGTAATGTTTCAAATAATTCATTGGATAGATTTCCAAAAATTGCAAAAAATACAAATAAAACAAGTCCCATAATTCCAATATTCTTTATGATATCACCATTTTTAAAATGTCCAAGTTCATGTCCTAAAACAGCTAAAAGTTCGTTATGAGTAAGTTTTTCAACCAAAGTATCATAAAGCACTACTCTTTTTGTACTTCCAAGACCACCAAAATAGGCATTTAATCTGTTATCTCTTTTACTGGCATCAATTTGAAATACACCAGAGCTTTTAAAGCCAACACCACTAAGAAGTTTTTCGATTTTTGATTCTAACTCTTTGTCCTTCAAAGGCTCAAACTTATCAAACATTTTATCTCTTATAATTGGATACAACATGTTTATTAAAATTAAAATTGCAAAAATAAATACAAACCCCCATATCCACCAAGTATCAAAACTTTTTATAATAAAAGAAATCCCAGCAATAACTGCACTTCCAAACAATAAAAATAAAAATCCAGTTTTTATAGTGTCTTTAACATATAAGGAAAAAGTCATATTTGAAAACCCGTAATCTTTATCTAATTTAAAAGTTGAGTATAGTTCAAAGGGTAATCCAAAAATCCAGTTAATAATAATAAATAAATCAACAAAGACAATTGCTTTGAGTAAACCATTTTCAATGTTTATAGCTTGGTCAAGTAGTTCTAGTCCAAAAACGATCCAAAATAAGAATAATATCAAATCATAACAATGAGATATTAATGAAATAGTTTCCTTGTCCATGGAATAATGTCCAGCTTCGGTATACTTGTCTTTTTCTAAAATAACAGCAGTTTTTTTCATGGCACTTTTTACAAAATTCTTTTGTGAAATTGAAGTATAAACTGCAATTACATAATATAAAATATATCCAATTATAAATATTTCTAACACGTTTCTAATCCTTTATTTTTTTAATTCTTTAAATATCTTTTGAGACTTAGATATCACATTAATATTATCTGTAATGTGAACTATCTCGTAATTGTCGTTAAAAGAGGCTTTTGTCCAGTTGAGACTTCCCAAGATTGCCACTTTATTATCAAAAAGTGCAATTTTTAAATGCATCTTTTTATCTGACAAGTAAGAATGGATACCTTTATTTTTAAGATACTTATATCTTGAGTCTTTGTCTGTTTCTACTTTATGTTTGTCAAAAATCACATTGACAGTGACTTCTCTCTTTACTGCTTGATTGAGTAACTTTGCAAATTTTTTATAAGAAAAATTATACATGGCAATATCAATACTTTTATTAGGTTTTCAATATGCGCTTTTAATTTACTTGAATCCTGAGGCAAAAAATATGTAAAGTCTTTTGCAAAAGTAAATGTGGCAATCAATAAAATACTAAGAATAACTTTCATCATATCCCTTTAAATATATCTAAAATATCAATTGGTATTTTAGAAGGTTTTCCATCTTTTAAATAAGCTACTTTTACAATGGCCTTGAAAATAAGTTTATCATCTCTATAAATATTTTGGCTCATTGATAATGACGCTTGTTTTGTTTCTAATAATAGAGTCTTAATATTTAATATATCTCCAAGTAATGCTGGTTTTATAAACTTTGCATCAATATGAGTTACTACAAAAAATGCATTTGTTGTATGCGGAGATAAGCCTTTTTGAAAAAATAGTTCACTACGTGCTCTTTCACAAAAATTTAAGTAGTTGGAGTGATAAACTACCCCACCTGTTTGTATCCTTTATAATCAAAAGTATTATACATTAAATAGTCTAATAATAAATATAAGGGGATTTATTTTCTGCTTGGTCAAATAGAGAGATTGCTAAAGCAAATTGGCGTTTAAGTGAAGTCAATAGGATTGGAGGAGTTATCCAATCCTTTAGATATAGTTATTTAAAAACTTTCCCACTCTCCTTCAACTTCATCGTTATTATCATAAAAAGATTGATTAACCGTTTTTACTTTAACCTTAGTACAACTTGGATTTAGCTCATCACCAATACATATTTCTGACTTTGTTGAATTAAGTTCATTTATAGGAGCCATTGTAGTATATTCAGTATTGTCAAGACCCATATCTTTTGCTTGAACATCGTTTTTACCATCAAATTCTTTATCATTGGCATTTGAAACAATTAACGTTGAAATTTTATCAGTTTGAGCCGCTATTTCTTGTGTTGTATTAGCAACAGAAACATTTTCTTGTGTTTGTCGATCCAGTTCAGAAACAGCATCATTTATTTGTTCAATTGCAGATAACTGCTCTTTTGATGCTGATTCCACATCTGTAATTAACTCCAGTGTTTTAGAAATATTTTGATTTAATCCATCATAACCACTTATCATAGAATCTGCAATGGACTTTCCTTCATTTGCTTTACTATTTGCAGTTTGAACCAAATTTTTAATTTCTTTTGCTGCCTCGGCACTTCTTGAGGCTAAATTACGTACTTCTTGTGCAACAACTGCAAATCCTTTTCCTGCTTCACCCGCAGTTGCTGCTTCAACCGCAGCATTTAGTGACAAAATATTTGTTTGAAAAGATATTTGATCAATTACACCAATAGCATCATTAATAGCACTCACTTGAGTATTAATTTCATCCATGGCTTGGGTTGTTTTAGTTGCTAGTTTTTGTCCTTCGTTAGCTGAGGAAGTAAGAGTATTTGCATAAGATGACATTTTCCCAACATTGGATGTATTTTCACTAATATTCGAAGTCATTTCTTCTAAAGATGCAGCTGTTTCTTCCAAGGCAGTTGCTGTTTCATTTGAATTATGATTCAAAGTATCAACATTTCTCAATAGTATATTAGAACTATTTTGCAAAGTTAATCCGTTTGATTTATTTTCAATCAACATTGAAGTTATAAGTTTTGAGACATCATTAAGTGCCATTGAAATTTTTCCCGTATCATTTTTAATAGTATTGGTAAAATCCAACTTGGAAAAGCTTTCCAAAACAGAAAGTATTTTATTGGTATCAGAACCTACATTCGTATTTAAACTCTCTAACATTTTATTAAAACTATTTCTTAGTTGCTCAAGGTTTTCAGATTGAACATTATTAACAAATCTTTTGTGTAAAAACCCATTGTTTACTTCATTGACCATTTCTTGAACTTCGTCCAAAAATCTATTGTCATCTTCCAGTAAAGTTTTTGTCATAAGAATATTTTGGTTAACGACATTTGACATACTACCTATTTCATCATCAGAATTGACCTTTAACATAACAACATCATTTGTCTCTTTATTTAAATACTTGAAAAAACTCAAAAGTCCCACTTGGAAATTATCTAAAGGTTTAACAAGACTGTTATTGATAACAAAAAACATAAACAGTACAAAAAATGCTAAAACAATTACAGAGTATAGAAATATTTCATCTCTTAAGGCATTTGGCTCAATTAATACTTCTGACTCATCTATCTCAGATAATAAAGCCCATTGTAAATCTTGCCCTACTTTTACACGAGTATAAGCGGATAAAACAGGATTATTGTTATAGTCAATTATAATCTTAGTGTCATTTTGACCATCAAATGCTTCCTTAACAGCTTGAGTGTTTACACTCCCTAAAGCAGGGTTTGCAAAAGATGCTTTTAATGAATGATTTTTAGGGTCTAAAAAACTATCACTTCTCATTAAGTTATCAGAACCAACCAAGTAATCTTCTTGTGAGTACCCATATCCTTTTCTAAATTTCATAATTGAGTTAATAGATGAATCACTAATCTGAAATACCAAAATAGAATTAAATTGTCCGTTAGTATATACAGGAGAACCTAAAAACATAGCTGGTGCATTTGCACTTGGTCCATAAGGTTTCATATCCACAAAAACAGGTCTTTGTAGTTCTTTTACTTTTCCCCAAACTTCTCCTAAACCACTATCTTTAAGTATTCCAGAACCTAAGTTTTCACCATAATCTGATTCTTTTGCTTGACTATATAAAACATGTCCAAATTTTTTATCAATCAAAAACACATCATAATAGCCATATTCTTTTGCATATGTTTGGAAGAAGTTTTCGTGTTTTAAAGTTTCTTTTTGGATTAAAGCATTATTAACAGGAAACTTAGAATCATAACTCAAATTTAATGTTTCATGAATACCCAACAGTGAACTACTTAAATCAATAACATTTTTGCTTTTAGATAAAACATTAATATCTCCGATTCGTTCACTAAAAAATGTATTTATTTGTTTTACTTTACTATCCCTTACTGCTGTTAACACAGAGTAACTTTTTTGCATTAATGCATCTTTAGAATTTATTACTGATATAACTCCAAGTATTACAGACAACGAAATTAAAGACAAAATGGTAGATGATATAATTTTTGTCTTTATATTTAACCTTTTAAACATAAAACTCTCCTTTTAAATCTGTTATTTATTATAAATAACTAGTATCTCTTCCCAGAAAATAATTTTATCGAAAAAAAACAAAATGTAACTTTAAAGTTACTTCGTGAAATTAATATCAAGCGTAGGCTATAAGAACAATTTAATTTTTATGTCTGATAAGTCTAAATACTCGTGATTAAATGTGATTTTTATATTTAAGAGGAGTTGTGATTTCATCGAATCAGAGAGAAGAATTGTGACTTTTAAGTAGAAAATATGACTTTTATAAAGTAAAAGAATAATAAATAATAAAATTATATTATTTATTACAAGAATTATGCACTTTTAAAACTGTCTAAATCTATTGGACAATTTTTAACTTGTTCTCTTAGGTCTTGAATTAAATTAGCTTGTTGTTTTACCTTATTACTTAAAGTATCACATAAGTTAATTCTATTATTTATTTCTCTTTTAAATTCATTTACTTGTTTTAGATAATTCTCGTTTTTATGTTTTGCTTTACTTAATTCTCCGATTATTCTTTGTGTATCATTGACAGTTTCTACTTTTTTTAGTTCTTTATCAATATTAACAACACTTAGTAAACTTTCATAGTATTGATTTTGTTTTTTAAATTGTTTAGTTTTTTCTCTTTCTGTTTTAATTGATTCTTCTAATATATCAATATGTTTATATTTTTCAAGTTTACTTTGTAATTCATCAATCATTTTTCTTGCCACAAAATTTTGTCTTTTAGTTTCTTGTATATTATGAATAACTTTCTTTCTAAATTCTCTCTTTTCATGTTCTTCAACTGTTATGGGAAAACTTATTTCAACATATTCTGTTATTTGCACTGTGTTCATGTCGTAATATGGTATAACTGTTGTTTTTGTAAAATATTCATTCCCATCTTTACTCATATTTTTTAACTTACCACTCCATTTCTGACCATCTTGAAGGCTACTCCACAATTCATCATAAACTTCAATTGGCATATCTTTATGTTTAATAAGATCTTTGTGTTTACCCAATAAATCATTTTTAGTAAAACCTGATACATGACAAAATATTTCATTAATAAAAACATAGTTTCCGTTTAAGTCAATTCTCGAAACAATGGCAACCTGATCAATAATATGTAAATACTCCAAAAGTTCATTATTTTTATTTTCAATGATTTTGAGTTTATATTTAGCCTCACAAACCTCTTCCACATGTTTTATTAGCTCTTTTAAATTGATGGGTTTAATAGAATAATGCACAACTCCATAATTAATAGCTTTTAATAAATACTCCTGGTCACTATATGCGGTTGTTAAAATAAAAGGCACCTCATTATCAATTTCTTTTATTTTCTTTATCATATCTAAACCTGATATTTTAGGCATATTTATATCACTTATAATTACATCTATTTGAACATCATTATTCTTGCATTCAAGAAATTTATTGACACCTTCTTCTCCGTTTGTTGCAACAATAGTAGTATTGAAAATTTTGTCAAATATATTTTTCATTTTCTCACTTATTTCTTGATCATCTTCTACATACATTACATTAAGTGTACTTAAGAATTTAATTGATTCCATCTTTTTGACCTTTCCTAATAACTATAAACATTATTTTATATATATTTCCCTATAATGTCAACAAGCTAATTTAAAGAATTGTATAAAATAGTTTTATTTAAATTATTAATTCAAAAATAAATGTTAATTATTACCTATATAAGGGTATAATCTGAAATAATATATTATTTATTTTTTAAATATTTCTATTTGAATCTTGAAAAACTTCCTGATTCAAAAAAATAATTTTTATTTTTATTTAAAACGTGTAATGCTTATGTAACAATTAAAATATATTAACTTTAATCACTTATTTTTTGATTGGTTTATTATTCTTTATTTGTGCTAAAACTAAAAGGAAGTAAATGTTAAACATTTTAATAATAGATGACTCCTTAACAATTAGAAAAATGTTAGAAAAAATGCTCATAGATTTGGGGTTTAATGTTATAGCTGCTGCTAAAAGTGCAAAAGAAGGTATTGAATTATATAAAAAACATAAACCTGACTTTGTGACCATGGATGTGAACATGCCTGAAATGACAGGAATTGAAGCACTAAAAATAATAAGAGATGATTATAAAAATGCAAATATTGTCATGCTTACTTCAAAGGGAGATGATTCATTAATTGTTGAAGCCATCAAGTATGG
>MAAB01007910.1_pt1 | contig 13487 bp, 9 predicted proteins | sample 1115991 | NCBI WGS metagenome assembly MAAB01 (sample SAMN04961124, study PRJNA320927) | seawater metagenome | isolation source: sample BD02T18 sea water enriched with oil for 18 days | place: USA:Gulf of Mexico | collected 2013-07-27
AATATGCGTACCACAGCGGTACGAGATGGCGATGATTGGCTAATTAATGGGCAAAAGCTATTTTCCACCGCAGCCGATGCAAAAAACAACGTTATTAACCTGTATTGTAAAACTGATACAACGGTCCCTTATCAACAAGGCGTTACCCTGTTTATGGTGCCGTTCGATACCCCCGGGGTTGAGATTCGCCGTTTAAAAACCCTCGGGCGCAGAATGCTCGGCACCAATGAAATTTTCTTCGATAATGTGCGTATTTCCGATGATATGCGCATTGGTGAGGTGAATAAGGGTTGGAATTGTATGCTATCTGGGCTGATGCTTGAACGAGTGGTCACTACATCAGGTTACGTCGGTAATGCACACACTTGAATACGCCAAACAACGTAAACAGTTTGGCAAACCGATTGGTAACTTTCAATCCATCGCGCATATGTTAGCTGATATGCAAACCAAGGTCGACGCTAGCAGAATGTTGATGTTACGCGCCGCCATTACCATGGCTAAAGGTAATAGCGCCTTGCGTGAAGTGAGCCAAGCAAAATTATTTGGATCAGAAACCTTTGCCGAAGTAGCCAATATGGGCATGCAAATCCTCGGCGGGTATTCCTATATGATGGAGTTTGATATGCAGCGCCATTACCGTGATGCGCGTAGCACCACCATCACCGCTGGCACCTCGCAAATGCAACGCAACCTCATTGCCAACACTATGGGGCTGAAAGTTAAATAAGCCCGGTAGTTACCACTAAAAAACAGTGCTTTGATTAAGTTTTTATATTAATCAGAGCACTCTATAATTCTTCCCTACCGTTGTTACCCTCGCAAACAATACGTTTATTAATATTTAAGGCTGGGGAAAACACCTCTATGCTAAGAACCTTAGCCATTTCAAAGTAGTAGCAGACAAACTTAATATAAAAACCGTTACTATTTACAAGCAGCTTTAAATACTCAGCTACACTTAATTCAACCCGTCAGAGTTATGTGGTAAATGCTTAGTAAAACTTTCTGTAAACAATTTATATTTGTCGTTTTCTTCAGCTGTATTACGCCAAGCATCAGCTTCTCCGCTGAGGTGATTGCTAGCCCCCACGTAAAAACAAACTCTTTATCACTTGAAAACCTTCGGCATATTTTTTTTATGCGGGTACATCAGTGGCCAGATGGAAACCCAATTAAAGTTTATGTATTAAAAGATAACAACGAACTGCATAACAAACTTCGTCGTTTATGGGATCGACATATTTTTTCGGGTACCGGACAAGCTCCCACCGTTTTAGATAATGAAGAGCAGATGATAAAAATAATTTCTGCCAGCGAAAACGGTATTGGTTATGCCAATAAAAAAATTATTGAAGACTTAAACAAAGGATCGTTGAATGTTCAGTTTATTAACATTGAATAAGTACTATAAAGCTCTGCTCGTACTGCTGCTAAGTTCATGTTACATGCAAAACTCAGTAAGCTCAGATTTCGCGCCTCCATTCACCCTTTCAGAAATCTTGGTTTTGCCATTCAAGGCATCTACCGCAGAGCCGGTGCGATAAGCAGTCGTGCTCAAATCGATTTCGCCCTGCTCGACTGGACGATCTACAACAGCGGCAACACCCAAGCTGGGATTCGTCTAGGCCGTATTAAAAACCCAACTGGTTTATATAATGAAACACGAGATATCGCATTCACTCGCCCGTCTATTTTATTACCTCAGGGCATGTATTATGAACGTTTAAGAAACTTATACCTCAGCGCAGATGGGGTACAACTCTATCTCGAGCAGTTCACCGATATCGGCGAATTTAGCCTGCAAGCCAATATGGGCAAGCCTATTGACGATAAAAATGAACTCGAAGTATCTTTTTTAGGTTTTGATGCCGCGGGGTCCTTACAGGCAAAAACCTCCTACCTACTGAAACTATTATACGAAAGCAACTCAGGGGCAACACGCCTTGCAATGACCTATATTGAGTTAGATTTAGACTATCACGATAAACCGGTCGATATATTCACCGCTGGCGACATTTCCATCGAACTACTCATTCTCTCCGCCCAGCAACACATCGCTGATTTCACATTAACCGGAGAATACTCCATTCGGCAAAATTCGGTGAATAATTTTGGCCCCGTATTGGCTGACTTAAATACAGAGTCAGAAAGTTATTATATTCAGGGGGATTACCAATTAAGCCCTGAGGTTCAACTAAGCCTGCGCTACGACGTTGCATATAATAACAAAGACGATAAAAACGGGGTTTTATTCTCTGCCGCCACCGGCCAGCCAAAATATAACGCCTTCACCAAGGACAGCATGCTAGCGGTACGCTGGATGCCGGTAACGGATTGGATGTTACGCGCTGAATATCACCGCATTCATGGCACGTCCACCTTAGCCCACGCCGATAACCCAAATAGTTTAGCTAATCAAAAAGATTGGGATTTATTTGCCTTACAACTGTCTTATCGATTCTGAGAAAATGACCAAAAAAAACAAACCTCAAAGCCGTTTTTTAAGCCTTAAGTGGAGCCTACTCATCACCTTTGGTTGCTTACTCAGTATTTCTCACGCTGCTCAATACCTGCTTAGCTATCATCAATTAACGAACCAATTTAACCAACAGAGGCAGCTTGACCAGCAACATCAACTAAACCTCGTTCGAGAACTGCTTGAGCAGTCATCCAGACTGATGGAGCAAGCAGCAGAAACCATTCCTACTTTCACCGCTAATGAGCCACTGTTAACTAACAAACCAAGCAAACAACTTAATCAATACTGGAATCACCAACAGGCCAATTGGGGGCTTTCTGCAGCCTATCAATATAACCGTCAACAGCAATTAACCATGCACTGGGGTTTACCCGTTAACAAGCTTATTGAAAATGGGAAAATTGATAAGGCATTTCAAAACAAACAACCGCTTACCGTACTGAGCTGCGCGGCCCAATGTTTTCAGCTTGTCTACATCCCGACATTAACGGGGGTTTCTGTCTTGGTGAGATCGTAACGACCTCGCCATCCTCAAACCGATATTAAGTAAGCCTGATCAGAACAAGGTTAGCTTACAATTAACCGCTAGCAGCCACCCGCAGGAAATACAGCAGATTTTCGATCGTTTAATAACACAGGACGATATGCTCAGCCTATTTGAAAAAGAAGTCGTTATTTCCCTCGCTTCAAAAAAAATTGGCGTTCAGTTGTTTCACTTAACAACCGAACCTCGGTTACTGTTCGCCAGTAACCTAACTGAAAAATACCAGGGGATAGAGTCAGCACGTAAACATAATTTACAAATAATATTAATCGCGCTGGCTTTCTCGGCTTTAGTCATCTTTAGCGCCTTAATGCGATATAGCAAACGTATTATATCCGTTAGCTCTGCCTTGCCAGCGTTATCGAAAGGCGCTTACCGAGATGTTAGAAACGCATTGAAAAAAAACATCATCAACACATTCTCAGCCCATAGGGATGAGGTCGATTCACTGATAGAATCGACCTTATTAGTTAGTCGGCAATTAGAAAGCAGCCAAAAGAAAATCGATATCAATACCCAGCTACTCAAAACTCAAAACAATAAAATTTCAAAATACAATCAATACATTACCGACTTATTAAACACCGCCCCCGTCATCATTTTAAGCCAAACCACCACTGGTGAAATCAGCTCAATTAATCGACTGGGCTGTGAATTATTGGTGCTCGAGGCCTCTCAAATCATCAACCGTCAGTTCGACGATTTTTTCACTTCTTCGAACAATACAGCAACTAATACTAAACTTGACGAATTTAGAAAAACTCCAATAGGCAGCTTTGATGCTGAAACGGTCAGCAAACAGCCGACTCAAGATAGCCGAACCATTGCTTGGATTCATAAAAGTATCCATAGTCAATCCGATACGCCGCTTATTTTAAGCATCGGACAAGACATTACCCAACGTAAAATAGCCGAAGAGCACCTGCTGTGGTTGGTCGACCATGACTCACTGACCAACCTTTATAATCGCCGCTATTTTCAGCATATGTTTGAGCAGCAATTAAAGGTCGCTGAACGCTACCAAGAAACAGGGGCTATTTTATTTTTTGACCTCGATCAGTTTAAATACATCAACGATACCAGCGGTCATCAAGCAGGTGACCAACTACTGATCATCATCTCCAATACACTGCAGAATATTGTTAGAACATCCGATACCTTAGCTAGGCTAGGCGGCGATGAATTCGCCATTTTAGTGCCTGAAACCGACGTCGCTGGAGCCATAACACTGGCGAAAAAAATCTTAGAACAGCTAAAAAACATCGATTTCAACCCTAGCGGACAGCCGCATAAAGTGTCTGCGAGTATTGGCATTAGCCTATTTCCCGAAGCGGGCTCTAGCGTAGCGGATTTCATGGCTAATGCCGATATAGCCATGTATCACGCAAAAGAATCTGGCCGCAGTTGTTGGCACGTCTTCACCTTAGCAGAGCAAGCCCGTGAACAATTAACCAAACAGGTTTTATGGAAAGAGAGGATTGAATCGGCCATTCAGCAACAGCGTTTTGTCATGCACTACCAGCCGATTCTCGACATAAAAACCCAGAAGATCTCGCACGCCGAGGCATTGATTCGAATGATTGACGCCGACGGGGAATTAATTATGCCCAATAATTTCATTCCTGCAGCCGAAAAGACGGGCTTAATCAACCATATTGACATCATTGCATTAACTCTAGCTTTCAATAAACTCAGTTCATTAGGTGCCGATAATAACCCGCTAAAACTATCCGTCAACCTCTCTGGCAAGGCCTTTAATAACCCCTATTTATTAGGTTTCCTCATAGAACAGCTAAATCGTAATGATATTGATGCCAAAAAACTGATCATTGAAGTCACCGAAACCACTGCAATCGAGAACTTCAGCGCGGCGATAAAAATGATGTCTGAGGTCAGCGCAAAAGGTGCCAAATTTGCTCTCGATGATTTCGGTATCGGTTTTTCTTCGTTTCAGCACCTGCGCCAACTACCTGTGGACTATATCAAGATCGATGGCGCTTTTATTCGTCAATTGGATCAGCGAGAAGAGGACCGGATACTGGTAAAGGCAATTACCGACATCGCCAAGGCTTCCGGTAAAAAAACCATCGCAGAATTTGTTGAAAATGCGGCTATCATGGAGAAAATCGAAACCTTTGGCATCGACTATGCTCAAGGCTACCATATTGCAAAACCCTCCGCAGACACCGATTATTAAAACCAATAAACGCTAGCTGAATGATCCATTCAAAACATCCAACAAAACCTAAGCCGTCAATAACTCCCCAACTGGCTAACTCAAGCTAATAAAAACCACTGATTACACAGCTTTCGAAGAGTTTTTTAACGCCGATGCGCTATGCTTACAGCTCAGCCTTGCTTTATGCAATAACTCGCCACTCGTATCACGCTAGATACGTTTATTTTTAGGATTTAAGAATGTCTAATGATGTAATTTCTCGTTTTTTCTCACCAAAATCCGTTGTTGTTATAGGAGCAAGCAAGCGAGAAGGTTCACTAGGCCAAATTATTCTTACTAACCTCATTGAAGGGGGTTTTGCCAGCGAGCAACTTCACGCGGTAAACCCTAAATATGATGAACTACAGGGTATTCCCTGCTTAGCGGCCATCAATGACCTAGCAGAAACCCCAGAGTTAGCGATTATTGTTTCTCCGGCGAACACCCTACCCTCGATGATCCAGCAATTAGCGGATAAAGGCACTCAGAATGCGATCATCATCAGTGCTGGTTTTTTTGTCGAAGGTAATCAACAGACCTGTAAATTAGAACAGCAAGTCACTCAATTAGCCCAGCAAAACAATATCCGTATCATCGGCCCCAATGGCTTAGGGGTGCTCTCACCGATTAATAAATTAAACGCGAGTTTTAGTCATTTGATGCCGAAAAAAGGCAATATCGGCATGATTTCCCAATCCGGCGCAATGTTAACCTCAATTATCGACTGGGCCTGTGGACGAGAAATTGGTTTTTCACATTTGGTTTCACTCGGCGATATGACCGATATAGGTTTGGCAGAAATGCTCGACTTCATGTCCGCCGACGCCAATACCGATGCGATTCTCATTTACATGGAAACCATCGAGCACTCTCGGCGTTTTATTTCTGCAGCGCGAGCCGCCTCTAGAACCAAACCGGTGGTGGTATTGAAGGTGGGGCGTTCAGCCGAGGGCCGTGATGCCATTACCTCCCATACCGGTGCCTTGGCCAGTTCCGACGAGGTGTATGAAGCCGCCTTTAACCGTTGCGGCTTACTCAGGGTTGCCGGCATGCGCGAGTTATTTTATGCCGCCGCCGCACTGACCATTATCAAACCAGTTAAGTCCGATCGCCTAGCCATTTTAACCAATGGCGGCGGCATGGGTGCGCTGGCAACGGATGCGTTAATTCTTGAAGGTGGCAGCCTCGCTACATTATCAAGCGAGACACTGGCAGCACTCGCCGACACATTACCGCCTAGTTGGAGCCCAGGCAACCCGATTGATATTCTCGGTGATGCCGATGCTGAACGTTACGCCAATACACTCAAAATCATTCAACAAGATAAAGGTGTCGATGGGGTCTTGGTACTCAATTGCCCGATGGCAGTCGCCTCCAGTTTTGATATTGCACAGGCCATTACCAAGATGGTCTCAGGCAGTAAAAAATGTCTATTAACCAGTTGGATCGGCCGTCAAACAGCCGAACAAAGTCGCCAATTATTCGCCACCCACAACATCCCAAGTTACACCACCCCCGAAGCGGCGGTTAATTCATTTATGCACTTGGTACGTTATAAACGAAACCAAGCGATCCTGATGGAAACCCCACCGACTCTCAGCGCCGATTTAGTATTTGATTCAGATAAAGCCTGGGGAATTATCGCCAAAGTTATTTCCGAAGGCCGTGAGTGGTTAAACGAGCTGGAAGCCAAGGCGGTACTCGGCGCCTATGGTATCCCAACCGCCAGCACCCATTTAGCAAAATCCCCGGAAGAGGCTGCCGCCTTCGCCGAATCGATTGGATTTCCGGTGGTAGTGAAGATCTTCTCACCCGATATCCTACATAAATCGGATGTGCGCGGAGTTGCGCTCAACTTGATTAGCTCAGAAGCCGTGCAACAGGCCGCTTACGATATTGAAAGTGCGGTCAGGGAACTGCGTCCCGATGCCCGAATCGAAGGTTTTAGTGTACAAAAAATGCTCGACAGCAAGGGCTCACATGAACTGATTTTGGGGGTATTAAATGATCAAACCTTCGGCCCGGTGTTGTTATTTGGCCAAGGTGGCACCGCGGTTGAAATCATTAACGATAAGGCACTCGCGTTACCCCCGTTAAATTTAAAGCTAGCCCGCGACATGGTTTCTAGAACAGCCGTTTATCGTTTACTACAAGGCTACCGTGACCAAGAAGCCGCCGATATTGATGCGATATTATTAACTCTAATGAAAATATCGCAAATGGTGGTGGACCTAGATCACCTCGCCGAACTCGATATCAACCCCTTATTAGCCAATAAAGACGGGGTCATTGTTTTAGACGCGCGGATTAAAGTATCGATGAAAAAATCGGCCGGCGCAGATCGTCTAGCGATCCACCCCTATCCACAAAAACACGAAGAACTGGTACGTTTGAAATCGGGCAATACCTACAAGATCCGCCCAATTCGACCGGAAGACGAACCCGCCTTAATTGAAAATTTTGAACAGCTCACCCAAGAAGAAATACGTTTTAGGTTCTTCCACGTAGTACGTACAATGGACCACCGCATGGCCGCCAGATTCACCCAAATTGATTATGACCGTGAAATGGCGCTGGTAGTAACCGACACAGGAAACAGCCCACAGTGGCAGTTATACTCCGTTGTTAGGCTCATCCGCGACTCATCCGGCGAACAAGCCGAATTCTCTCTTATCGTTAACCATAAACTGGCAGGGCAAGGCTTAGGCACCTTGTTAATGCGCCGGATCATCTCATACGCAAAAACACAGTCCTTAAGTGGGATTTATGGTGATGTACTGGCAGAAAATTCCGCCATGATCGCCATCTGTAAAAAAGTTGGTTTTACCATCCATAAAAAAATGAATGACCCTGGGGTGGTTAAAGTGCGCCTAGTCTTGAGCTAGGCCGTTGTTATGAGCACTCTATAACCATGAATTCACGATCACATAAAACAGCAGAATACCCCTCTAATTACAAGTCTTTAACTACTTTAGTTAACCCATAAAGTTACATTGATAGTCGTTGAATTAGTTGCCAGGCTAGTTGAGCGCCGATTCTAGCCGCGCCAGTTTAAACCCGTTTGGTTATAGCCAAGCGGGGGGGATACTCGAACACTGGGCGATAAATCCTAGGTCGATCATTATCGAACCGTTGGTTAAACAAGTCGCTGCCAACTAGCCGCGCCTAGCTAATAGATACGGCCGTTTTATTATCCACTGCAAGCGACCTCAAGGCTCTCTTCTTCGGCTTGCCAGTACGCTTTAATTTGCAGAATGTCCTCTTCGATTGAACGAAAAATAGTGATCAACTCTGGGTCAAAGTGATGACCGGCTCCCTCATCAAGCACCGCCAGTGCTTTTTCTATCGGCCACGCTTCTTTATAGGGCCTCTTCATAGTCAACGCATCAAACACATCACAAATGGCGACAATTCGGCCGGATTCTGCAATATCAAGGCCTGACTTACCGTGCGGATAACCCGAGCCATCCCACTTCTCATGATGAGATAGCGCCACCTCCGCAGCGAGTTTAAACACCGGTGACTGACTCTTACTCAGAATTTCATAACCGGCCTGACAATGTGAACGCATAATAACCCATTCATCCTCGGTCAGCGCTCTCGGTGCTTTTAATATATTGTCGGGCATGGCGATTTTTCCGGTATCGTGCATCGCCGCCGCCAACACCATTTGCTCTACTCTATCGACACTCCAGCCTACTGCCTTCGCCAGCGCGCCAGAGTATTGTGCCATCCGCCAAATATGTACCCCTGTATCGCTGTCATTATAGTGTCCGGCCATTCCTAGCATCGCAATAGCATCTTCTTGCACCTGCTTGATCTCCCTCGTTCTGAGTTCAACTAGGCGGTCAGTTTCGCGTTGCTGATTCGCCAGAATCAACTGGGAACGCACCCTTGCTTTAACGATCACTGGGTTTATTGGCTTGCTGATATAATCTACCGCGCCCAAATCGAAACCTTTCTGTTCATTCTCCATATCCGTCATCGAGGTGATAAAAATCACCGGAATTTTATACGTTTCAGGATTGGACTTTAATCGGCGGCAAACCTCATAACCGTCCATCACCGGCATCATGATGTCGAGCAAAATAATATCGGGTTTAAATTTAATCGCTAGGGTTAACGCGATCTCGCCATTTATAGCTAACTTCAACGAATAAATGGGTGCCAACGCAGACTTTAAAACATCTAAATTAGTCGGCGTATCATCCACCAGCAAAACCACTAACTTATTACCAGCCATGGCTACAAACTCCTTGTATACCACTACAATTCAACTCAACGAGCGTCATATCATCAAACCCTTTTGATTTATTAATAAATATTGTCACGGTATCAACCACCCCATCGAGCGTTTCGTGTTGGGTGATATTATCGACTAAAGACTTTTTTACCCGAGCCATACCAAACATCCCTCGGTCATTGCTTAAGTCAATCGCTTCGGTGATGCCATCCGTAAACAGATAAAAGCGCTGCCCTTCGGTAAAGCCAACTTCTTCTGGTTTATTTAATATATTATCGACAATAATTCCTAGTGGCAGGTTCTGTGATCTAAAGTGCCGCCAATCGTCATTGCTTGAAAACAGTAAAATATCTTCCATTCCGCAGTTCCATACCCTTGCACGACTTCTTGCTGGATCGATCGCGACCGCGCCTAAGGCCATAAAAATATGTACCGGTAATACCTTGCTCAGCAAGTTATTTATTTCCACCAATATATTTGCTAAATCAACTCCCTCCTGTGTTCGGCTATAAAACACATGGCTGACTAATGGAATACCAATCGCTGCGGATAAACCATGCCCGGTAAAGTCGCATAACATGAGGTGTTGAGTCCCATCGGGTTGAAAGGCAGAGAGCGTGAGATCACCGCTATTAATTTCTTCCGAGCAACTTGCATGCCGAATAAAACGATAATCAAAACTTGGGTCATTAGCCATCCGGTAGACGATTTGCTCAAGCTCTTCTCGTTCCTGTTGTAGGACTAATTTGGCGGCTGCCAGCTCAAGCTGAGTTTCGATACGCGCTCGAAGAATCGGTATCGAAATAGGTTTATGAATATAATCAACCGCGCCAAATTTAAAACCGCCTAATTCATCATCAACCTCAGACATCGCCGACACCATGATCACCGGAATATGTTCGGTGTTAGGGCTCATTTTTAAGGCCTGACACACCTCATAACCACTCATAACCGGCATCGCAACGTCTAATAAAATCAAGTCGGGATGTTGTGATTCAGCCAGTTTAAGACCCCTCTCAGCGCAGCTTGTTAACCTAATATGATAATCTTCAGCCAAGGCTGCTTTCAATATATCTAAGGTTTCTGGTGAATCATCTATCGCCAAAATAGTAGCTTTTATCATCAACTGTTAACCACCATTTTATTGCATACGAGGTCTAATTGGCTTAACGCCTGTTCAAAGTCATACTGCTGGATAGCATCATTCACCCCTTGCATTCTTTGTTTGTCGGCGTCGGGGAGGGTTTGTAGGATCTCATTCAACGCCTCTTCCGCCATCCCATCAAAGTTCTCTAATAATTCGCGTAGATTATCGAGCAGATCCTCATCGGCAACGCCTGCTGCCGCAAAGGTCTCCGGCGGTGGGGGACTAACACTGTGCTCTGTAATAAGCGCCAATACGATATCGACTTCCAGCAATACAGTCTGCAAGCTGAATTGAAAAGCACGGCATATACGCAGCCCTTCCTCCATTTTAGTTTGCCTAAGGTGCAGCTCAATCTCAGTCGCCTGCTTCATCAATTTCTTTGCACCAATGCTACCCGTGCTGCCTTTCAGGGTATGGGCAATCAACATAGCCGTCGTTCGGTCACCCGTCTCGATGGACTTTTGTAACTTAGCCACCGTCGCTAAAACCTCAGATGAAAAGCGATTGAGTATTCCCGCATACAGTTCTAAGTCCCCGTCCAACCGTGCTAAAGCCCGTTCAGCTGAGATCATCGAGATACCTGAAAAAACCACAGACCTGCCATAACCATTAACATCAGCCTTAATAGAGCAGCCTAAATAGCGGCTTAACTTATCCAGCATATCGGCAATATCAATCGGTTTTGCGATAACATCATTCATCCCTGAGCCTTTTGCTTTTTCAAGATCCTGCAGCATCACATTCGCGGTCATCGCGATAATCGGCAAGTCATCACCATATTTTTCACGGATCAATCGTGTTGCCGTATACCCATCCATCACCGGCATCTGACAGTCCATCAAAATACCGTCATAATAAGCAATATTCTTATTAACAAGAATATCCAGTGCTTGCTGCCCATTGACCGCAATATCAACCCGCATGCCATTCTTCAATAACAGCTTTTCTGCTATCTCTTGGTTCATTTCATTATCTTCGACCAATAACAAACGTTTTCCTTTCAGCAAAGTGCTATCAATAAACCTAGAACCCACCTTCCGCGCCTCATTTTTATCTGCTTGCCGGTTTATTGGAAATGTCAGGGTGAAATTAAATTCGCTGCCATGCCCCAATTGACTGTCTACCTGTAAATCCCCCCCTAATAAAGCAATTAATTTTTTGGTAATACTCAGGCCTAAACCCGTGCCGCCATACTTACGGGTCATTGACGAATCCGCTTGCACAAAATTCTGAAAAAGATTGCCTAACTGTTGCTCTGACATACCTATGCCTGAGTCTTTGACCATAAAACAGAGTGATACCTGTTGTTCGGTTCGTCGCTGTAATTTGAGGCCTAAAAAAACCTCTCCCGACTCGGTGAATTTAATCGCGTTATTGATTAGGTTCATGAAGATTTGTTTAAGCCTCAGCGGGTCACCCATCAGGCCCGAGGGAATAGACGGTTCGATATTAACGATTAAACCCAGGCCTTTTTCTGCCGCCGCCAAGGTATGAATTGATAACTCTTCGCTGACCAGTTCCTCCAGTTCAAACGGGATGGATTCGATATCGATCTTACCCGCCTCTATTTTTGATAAATCCAAAATATCATTGAGTAGCGCTAACAAAGATTTAGCCGCGCGCTCGAGTTTTTCAATGTAAGCCCGCGCATCCGCATCGAGCGTCTCCATTTGCAGGACTAAATAACTCATACCAATGATTGCATTCATAGGCGTGCGAATTTCATGGCTAATATTCGCCAAAAAATCCCCCTTCGCTTGATTGGCTACCTCCGCGTTCTGTTTCTCGATACGCAATTGCTGCTGCACCTTATCACTAGCAATCGCGAGTGCCATCAGTTGGCTGATGCTGCCTAAGGTCGAGATAACCGCGTGCGCACGCGATGGGTAAGGATCGGTATACAGGAATAACACACCCAAGGTTTTCCCCTGATAGATCAACGGTAATATATAGTGCCCGTGCGCTGTCATCCCTTCGAATGTATGTTCATGATCGGGATCGGTAAAACAATCGTCCGAAATACGCATCTTCCCGTTTTGCACCACTCGCCCACAAAGGCAGCTGCCGACATTGACACATTGTTCCTTCAAGCGGAACTCCTCAGTAAACTCGCCACTGCTGACAAACATCTCTAGGGTTCGACCATTCTCCGCGAGCAGAAACACCCCGCCTTTACCTTGTAATTTAAAATCTCTAATTAAAAACAACTCCTCTAAAGCTATTTTCAATCGATCCTTTAACGGTTCAGGGCTTTGTAATATCTGTGCAATATTGGCTCGCACCACCGCACCCTCACGTTCCATATGGGTACTTTCTTGCAGTCGTTTGAGGTCTGAAATATCCGTACGCACCGAGATATATTGCTCTGGCTGACCTTGTTTATCTAATAGTGGAAATATGGTCGAGTTGACCCAGTACTCCTCACCACTTTTAGCAATGTTTTTTATTTCGCCATGCCAAGTATTACCTTTTGCAATCGTTTGCAACATGGTTTTAAAAAATTCAGCCGAGTGTTCCGTACTTTTTAAGATACGGTGGTTTTGTCCCAGCAATTCTTCTTTCGAATAGCCCGAAACCTGACAAAACAATTCGTTTACGAAGGTGATATTGCCTTTGGCGTCGGTAATAGACACCAGCGCGTGTTTATCAATGGCTTGTTGAATAGACGTCAGCTTATTTATCGTAGATTCCATGTTTTAACCAATAATTATGCAGAATTGATCGAACGACAGCTATTTTGCGACTAGCGACTAAGTTTCCAGTAAGCCACTGCCATCGTAGCCCACATGGTTATCCCAGTACTAACGCCTCCATTAATGAGTATAGCTAGCTCTGTAAAACTTGGATGAATAT
>MAAB01007639.1_pt1 | contig 13467 bp, 13 predicted proteins | sample 1115991 | NCBI WGS metagenome assembly MAAB01 (sample SAMN04961124, study PRJNA320927) | seawater metagenome | isolation source: sample BD02T18 sea water enriched with oil for 18 days | place: USA:Gulf of Mexico | collected 2013-07-27
TTTTATCTATTTTTAAATTTTCAAAGTAAATTGCAACAAAATTATTTTGATAAAATGACAGGCATTCCTGATGAAGTGTCAGAAACTTATGCAAAAGCAAATTTTGTTAAAGAGAATGTTTCGAATGTACAAAGTATATTGGATGTAGGTTGTGGAGGGGGTATTTTTTTATATCAATTAAATAGGCTTTTCCCCGACTCATATCTTTTAGGATTAGAGCCAAATAGTGATTATGCCAATATGATTAGAAGTAAAATGGGAATTGATATAATTGAAGATTTCTATCGAACTGATAATATTGAAAATATTTTTGATCTCACAGTATCAACAGATGTTATTGAGCACATACATGATTTAGATATTTTTTGGAAAGCGACAGTAGATAATATTCATCAAGGGAAATTTCTATTTTTAGAAATACCAAGTATTGATAATTTTGAACATTTAGATATCTCTCATGATGTTTTTGAATCACCTCACTTATATTTTTTCGCTAAAAAGCATATTGTTGAACTTTCAGAAAAATATGGATTTGAATTGATTATTGATAAAAAAGTTCTCAACAGAGGCGTATACAAAGATTGGTATATTTTAAGAAAGATATAGGGTAACAGATGAATCATTTTAAAAGTAAAAACGACGTTTATATTATTGCAGAAATTGGTGGAAATCATGAAGGTGATTTTGAATATGCAAAAAAGCTTACAGAACTAGCTGCAGAATCAGGTGCAGATGCTGTTAAGTTTCAAATATATACGGGGGATAGTCTTGTAAATTTTAAGTATGATCCAGATAGAAACAAACATTTTAAAAAATTTGAACTTTCATCTGATCAATATATTGAATTAGCATTACTTTGTAAAAAACTTGATATAACATTCATGGCATCGGTCTGGGATATTGAAGCATTTAAATATATGGATGAATATATGCCAATTTATAAGGTAGGGTCGGGAGATATGACTGCTTATAATTTGATTGAAAAGATGGTCAAGATAGGAAAACCTATTATTTTATCAACGGGACTTGCTACATTTGAAGAAGTTAAAAGAGTTGTTGAGTTTATAAAATCACTGGATATTAAATATATTAATGATAAAAAATTATGTATTCTGCAATGTACCTCTATGTACCCAATACCTGATGAAGATGCCAATCTAAATGTAATGATGACATATAAAGAAGAATTTAATATCCCTTTTGGATATTCAGATCATACAGTTGGAATGGACGCCATTGAAACTGCTGTGTCTATGGGGGCACAAGTTATAGAAGTCCATTTTACTGATACTAGAGAAGGAAAAGAGTTCCGAGACCACAAGGTATCAGCAACAAAAGATGAAATAAAAGAATTAATTAAGAAGATTAAAAAAATTAGAACGCTTCAAGGAAGTTTTGAAAAGAAAGCAACCAAGTCTGAAATAGACAGTGGACATACTCAATCATTCAGAAGAGGTGTTTTTGCAAAGCGAGACTTAATCATTGGAGATATAATTAAAGAAGATGATTTAGTAACCCTTAGACCACTCCTGGGTATTGGTGCTGATAAATTTTACGAATTAGTTGGAAAGAAATTAACAAGTGATGTAAAAAATTTAGATAGCATAGAAAATAAATTTGAAGAATAACACTTAGTTGAATATTAATACTTAAAAACAGAGTGAAATTCTCTATATACTTCGCAATAGTAGTACTCATAATATGCAAGAAGTTTATTATAGTAAGCAGTTGATATACAAAAGTGGAAAAGAGTTCTTTGTCACTCAAGATGTTTTTTGTATTTAGCAGGTGTTAGTGTGTATTAAAAAGATAGTAATACAAAATATTAAAAGTACTGTGGCACATTGTGTTATATAAAGAGTAAAAAATGATAATTTTTGGAAATATAGAAAACTTTAAAAATCAGAGTGAAAATATAGATATGGCAGTTGAGTATTTAAAGAAATATTTAAATGATAATAGTGCTGAGTATTTGAATATTATAAAGCAACCTATAGGTTATATTAATAAAATTAATCTAAGTAAATCTGTTTTTTTATTGGAACAAGTTTATAATACAAAGAATAGAAACGAATGTAAATATGAATCTCATTTGAAATATATTGATATACATTTTATAATAGATGGAATTGAAACTTTGGAAGTTAGTGAGATTCCTAATTTGGATATTATAATTCCATACAATGAGAAAAAAGATGTAACAATATACAATAATAATACATTTGGTTCCATTTTAAATCTCAAAAAATTTGATCTTGCAGTATTTTTTCCTGAAGATGGACACATGACAAGTGTTGCGTTAAAGGAAAAGAATAAAACTGTAAAAATTGTAGTAAAGATTTTGATATGATTATTATTTCTATTAAGCTGATACATTTTATTGTGCAAAGTCGGGTGTTTTAATGTGTGGGTTTGTCGGATATACGAGAAAAGACAATATTATAAATTATAAGAATATACTAAATCATCGCGGCCCAGATAATGTTGAATTTTATACAGATAGTCACATCTCCTTATTACATAACAGATTATCAATAATAGATATCAATGCTGAAGCTAATCAACCTATGTCCGATAAAGTAAATGGTAATGTTATTGTATTTAATGGAGAAATCTATAACTATAAAGAGTTGAAAAAAAAATATGATTTAAATTGTGATACGGCATCAGATACAGAAGTTATATTAAAGTTATATGGATTATTAGGTAGTTCTTTTATAGATGAATTGAACGGTATATTTTCTTTTTGTATTTATGATAGATCTGTAAAGAAACTATTATTATATCGAGACAGGTTCGGAATAAAACCCCTTTTTTATACATTTAAAAATAATGAATTAAACTTTGCATCTGAAATAAAAGCGTTATTGACGGATAATGTTAATTTTAACCATGAAATTATATACGATTATTTAGAATTTGGATTAATGTCACATAATAATAAGACTTTTTTTAAAGATATTTATTCCTTGGATGCTGGGCATTTTTTAGAATATAATTTACTAACCAAACAATATTATATAAAACGATATTGGGATATTGATAATAAACAGATAATAACCTTAAGTTCTGAGGATATTATAGAAAAAACTTATGATTTGTTGAGTGATAGTTTAAGATTAAACCTTGTGAGTGATGTTGAAGTTGCTATTAGTCTTAGTAGCGGAGTAGATTCGACGTTACTTACTAAGTTGGCACAAACGCATCAACAAAAATTTAAGGCATTTACATTTGGTTTTGATGAACTAGAGTATGACGAAATAAGTAGAGTGAAAAATAATTTTGATTTATCAAATTTAGATTTATATCCTGTATATCTAAAAAAAGATAATTTTTTAAACCTACTTGAAGAATCCCTATACTATTTTGAAACACCTCTAGGTGGATTAGGAACTTTAAGTGCTTATAATATGATGAAGGAAGTTAAAAAGCAGAATATTAAAGTAATTCTAGCAGGTGAGGGAAGTGATGAAGTTTTTGGGGGATACCAGTACTATTACCCTGCATTGTTTTCAGATCTTAAAAATGAAGAGGTATTAGAAAAAGAGTTGGATGCCTATAATCAACGACATAATACTACATTAAAGGTAAACAGTGCTGCATTTAGGAACTTTATATCACTAACAAAGAGCAGAAAAGTTCTTGCGCCTGATGGTACCACAGCAAATAATTCGCATATAGGAGAAGCCTTATTAGGTATAAAATCAGATATATGGACAAATGGAAATAAATTTTCTACAAATTTGAATAATGTCATGTATCAAGATATGTTTTCTAAAAAACTTCCCAAACTTTTGCATTTTCAAGATAGATCTTCAATGGCAAATAGCGTAGAGTCAAGAGTTCCTTTTTTAGATCATAGAATTGTTGATTTTGTTTACTCTTTACCTTCAAATTATAAAATTAAAAATGGTGAAACCAAATATCTTTTGAATGAGATATTAAGAGAAAAGTTTAATTATAAAGCAAAAGTCCAAACAAAACATTATGTTGCAACTCCACAAAGAGAATGGCTAAAAGATAAAAATATTATGAAAAATATTTTGGAAATAGTAAGACATGGGCATCTTAATGAAAATAAAATAATCAATTTTGATAAATTTTATTCTGACTATCAATCCTATTCAAAGCAAGAGAAATTGGGTAATTCTTTTTTTGTTTGGAAGATAATTAATTTAGAATTTTTAATGAGAACTTTTTTTAAAAAATATTAATATAAGGTAAATGAGTGATTTTTGAGGAAACAGAGAAGTTTTATGAACAAAATAATGAGGTTTTTAATAAATTTGAAAGATTTGTAAATGCTGCCTTTGATATTGACAATGATACTTCAAGTAGAACTATTAAAAGAATCCTTGTACAATTTATATCTAAAAGATCAAGAATTGATATTTTTAGTAGAAGCTTAATCTGTATTTCTTGTTTTTTTCTGTTTCCTCTTTTTATATATCTATTGGTTTTATACGTTTTGTCTAAAAAGGATATTAATAAAACCACTTATGGGGACATTATATTTGATTGTTGGGGAAATAATAATAAAGATAACAAGGTGTATTATGAGAGGTTTTATAAAAAATTAAAGGATATGTTAGTCAATAAAAAAATAGCTATTTTAGAACCTAATATGCCTAAAAAAAACCATGAAGTATCTTTTTCACAAGAAATGGATGCTATTAACTATAGTTATAGATTAGATAGAATTATAATTGGACGTATTATCAAATATTTTACTTCGAATATTATTACAATAATTAAGCTATCTTTGCAAAGCAATATAAATTTTATTTTGATTTTTACTAAAATTTTAAGACAATTTATTTATCATCAACGTAATGTTCAAAAAATAAAAAATATTGAATATCTTATTAGTGCAGGAGATAATTACTATACACCTTTGATGTATGCTATATATAAAAAAAACTCGATACAAAATATATTGCTTATTCAAAATGGCTTTAGAACAGAAGAATCTGATTCTGCTTTTTACATTACCTGTGATAACTATTTTAGTTTAAATACAAGCATGATACCTAATTACTTGGGCTTAAAAGCAAAATGTATTGATCATATTGGCTCATTGAGACTTTATAATTCTATTTCTAATATAAATATTAACGAACAAAATTATGATATTGTTTTCATAGAAACGATTGCTGAGAACAGTATTTTAAATAATAAAAATCATAGTTTGTACAATTTAATGATTAATTATTTTCAGGCATTCGAATTACTGGCTGAATTTTCTAGAAAGAATAATACTATTAAAATCATATACAGAGTTAAAACAAAAGATTATGGAAAAGAATCTTCAACTTTTTTACAGAGAAGAAATGATATTATTGCTTCTTCAAATATAATCCTAGATGATGATATTCATAATAATTCGTATGAGGCAATCTTGGACAGTAAGGTTATTGTTTATTCTCATTCTACAATGGGGTATGAATCAATTTTATTGGGAAAAAAGATTTTATGTTGTAATTTTGGAAAATTCAATTTTTTACTTTCTCAGAATGATGAAATTGGTGTGATTACAAAAAAAGATTATAAGAGTTTTGAGGATAAATTACTCAATTTATTAAGTGATAAAAAAGAAGTTGATTTTTATTTTCAAGAGAAAAGAAAAGTATATGGGGATGTTTGTGAAAACCCATATAAAATAATTTGTGATAATATAAACTAGGAAAAGTATGTCTTTAAAAAATAAATTAAAAAACAATGAATTGACTTTAGGGTCATGGATTACAATTGGAAATTCTTCTATAGTGGATGTAATGGCGAGTGCTGGTTTTGATTGGTTGGTGGTTGATATAGAACATACTTCTATTGATTTGTCAACAGTACATAATTTAATTGCTACTATTCAATCAAATAATATGAAAGCACTTGTTAGAGTCAGTAAAAATGAAGAAGTGATTATTAAAAGAGTATTAGATATGGGAGCTGATGGTATTATCGTACCTATGGTTACATCGAAGAAAGAAGCTTTGGAAGCAATAGACTATGCTAAATATCCTCCTATAGGTAAAAGAGGAGTTGGATTGTTTCGTGCTCAGAAGTATGGTCTTGGTTTTGAAGATTATAAAAAATGGGTAAATGATGAACTTGTAGTTATTGCTCAAATAGAACACATTGATGCGGTTGAAAATATTGATGAGATTTTAGAAGTAGATGGTATTGATGGAACTATTATAGGCCCATACGATTTATCAGGTTCAATGGGAACGCCTGGAGATTATTATAGAGATGAAGTACAAAGTGCTATACAAAAAGTTAAAAAAGCTTGTATTAAGCATAATAAACCATATGGTTTTCATGTAATTGAATCTGATCCTTCAAGTTTACAAACAAAAATAAAAGAGGGATGTACTTTTTTGGCGTATAGTGTTGACTTTTTCTTTTTAGGAGATATGGTCAGAGATGGAATGAAAAAAATTAAAGATGGAATAAATAAATGAAAGTAATAGCAATAATACCAGCAAGAATGAGTTCAAGTAGATATCCAGGAAAACCAATGATAGATATAGTTGGAATGCCTATGATAGGTCATGTATACAAAAGAGTTAAAATGAGTAAAACATTAGATGAAGTATATATAGCAACTTGTGATAAAGAGATATATGATTATGCAGAATCAATTGGAGCAAAAGCTGTAATGACTAAAAATACTCATGAAAGAGCCAGTGATAGATGTGCAGAAGCTATGCTGAAAATTGAAGAGAAAAACCCTCATGATAAGTGCGATATTATGGTTTTAGTGCAAGGAGATGAACCCTTAACACACCCAAATATGATAGATGAAGCAGTAAATCCTATGTTAAATGATTCAAGTATTATGATAACTAACCTTGCGGAAAAGTTAGTCAATTTAAAAGACTTTGAAAATCCAAATGAAGTAAAAGTGGTTATGGATAAAAACTCTAATGCATTGTATTTTAGTAGAGAGCCAATCCCATCAAAAAAGAAGTTTGACGGTAATGTTCCTATGTATAAACAAGTTCCTATTATCCCCTTTAGAAGAGATTTTTTGTTAAAGTATAATGAAATGGAACCAACTCCTTTAGAAATCATAGAATCTGTTGATATGTTAAGAGTAATTGAAAATGGTATAAATATTAAAATGATTCCTACTTCTTATAAGGTAAAAGCAGTTGATGTTCCAGCAGATGTTGAAATTGTTTTAGAAATGATGAAAAATGATGAGTGTGTTAAGCAGTACATATGAAAGAAAAATTAAAATCTTTTGTTTTTAATATATTAAAATTTTCTCTTCTCTCCTCAAATAAAGAAAGACAAGAAGAAAAGTTAAAAGAGCAATTGTCGAAAATAGTACCAGATTTAAGTACACAATACTCTACCCATGTAATTGATATGAGTGACGATTATTTGGTACATAAAGTAAGAGGCCAACATGCTTTTCAAATGTCATTGGCATTAAAAGCAATAGATTTCTTGAAAGAGAAAAAGAGTATTAATTTGGTAGATATAGGTGATTCTTCAGGTACACACTTAATTTATCTGAATAATTTACGTGATGATATAGACATAAATACATTATCCGTAAATTTGGATCCTAAAGCTGTAGACAAAATTAAGGCAAAAGGTTTAAATGCACTGTTATGTAGAGCTGAAGAATTACATTTACAAGAAAATGGAATAAGAGCCGATATATTTTTATCTTATGAAATGCTAGAACATTTGTTTAGTCCTATAGAATTTTTACATACAATGTCTATTAAAAGCGAATGCGACTTTTTTGTTATAACAGTTCCTTATGTGACTAAAAGTAGAGTGGCCTTGCAATTTGTGAAAAATGAATATGAAGGAGATTTCGCAGCAGAAAACATTCATATATTTGAGCTTTCACCAGAAGATTGGGATTTGGTTTTTAAATTTTCGGGATGGGAAATTGTATATAGAGACAAATATACACAATATCCAAAGAAATTTCCTTTATGTCTTACAAAATATTTATGGAGAAAACTTGATTTTGATGGATTTTATGGAGTGATACTAAAAAAGAATGATACATATTCAAAAAGATATTTGGACTGGTAATGAAAAATAAAGTTTATATAGACCCGAGTACGGTAAGAAAAAGTGATGAATTAATTAAAAGTATTTCTGCAAGAAAAATTTCAACACTATCAATTATTGAAATTAACTTGCTGGATAAATGTAATAGAAGTTGTTCCTTCTGTCCGGTATCAGATAAAGATTTTTATAAAATAAATAATTACAATGGTAAAATGGAAGAAGATTTTTTTCAAGTAATAGTTCAAAACTTAAAAGCATTAAATTTCACGGGTAAAATTATATTCTCGGGAATGAGTGAGCCTCTTATCCATAAGAAACTAGCTTCATTTATTCAGGAATTAAGAACAAATTTGGAAACTGTAGCAATAGAAATTATTACCAATGGTGATTTATTAAGCTTAAAGTTGTTGAAAAAATTATTTGCTGCTGGATTAGATGTTTTAAATATCAGTATGTATGATGGAGATCATCAAGTGGGATATTTTAATGATATGATAAATGAAGCTAAATTAGATGACAAGCAAGTGATATTGAGAAGAAGATACCTTAAAGATGGAAACTACGGAATAACATTTTCAAATCGTGGTGGCGCGATTGAGTTAAGTGAATTTAAAGTGGGATCTGATGATACCTTAAAACTACCATTGAGTAAAATTTGTTATTATCCTTTTTACATGCTTAAAATTGATTTTAATGGGGATATCCATATTTGTTCCCATGATTGGCAAAAAAAAGGAATAGTGGGTAATTTAAATAATAATACACTAGAAGACATTTGGAATAGTGATAAAATCGAATTCATAAGAAAAAAATTATCTAAGTGTGACAGAAATATGGCTCCTTGTGACGGTTGTGATGTTATTGGAGATGTATTAGGTAAAGAGAACTTTGACATTTGGAAAGAAAGAAAAAATGAGCTATAGCAAATATATTGAAGATTTATATAGACCTCTATTGGAGAAAACAGATAGAGCTTCTTATACCTGCTTAGATAAAAACGAAGCTCCTTTTAGTGCTTTTGATAATAATAAGAATTTAATTACATCTGAGGATATTTATAATCTTAAAAGTTACCCAAATCCATTTTTTCTTTATGAAGACTTGTCTTCATTTTTAAATATAGATATAGACAACATTTTACTTACTCAAGGATCAGAACAAGCCATTGATTTTGTATTTAGAGTCTTTCTTAGTGAGGATGATACTGTTGTGTTTTTGGAACCAAGCTTTGCAATGTTTGATGTCTTTGCTTTTCAAAATAAAGCCAAAGTTAAAACAATAAAGTTTGATGAAAACATGACACTAAATATTAATAAAGTGTTAGATTCTATTACTGTGGATACCAAATTGTTTGCCTTAGCCAACCCCAATAATCCTACTGGAACGGCATTTACGGAGAAAGAACTATATGCAATTGCAAGACACACCAAAAAAATTAATACTATTTTTTTATTGGATGAAGCATATTTTTACTACTTTTCAGTGAATAGCTTGGCCTTTATAAAGGAATTTGATAATATTATCATTACTAGAACTTTCTCTAAGGCGTTTGGTCTGGCTGGTTCCAGGGTTGGCTACGCAATATCAAATACTAAAAATATCAACTTGTTAAGAAAAGTGAAACCAATTGATGAGTTGAATTCCTTATCAATAATATTAGCTCAAAAGGCATTACTTCAAGCAGATGAAATTTTAAATAAAAATATAACTCAAGTGGAAAAATGGAAAGAAATTTTCTTTAATACTCCTTTGGATAATATGGAATATATCAAAACCGAAGGTAATTTTATTTTATTAAAATCTTTTGATTTTGATAAGCATAAAAAAATATTTTTAGATAACAAAATTTTACCAAAAATGGGTTTTCCTCAAGAATACTTAAAATCTTGTATTAGATTTTCTATTACTGAAGATATTATTATGTTTAAAATACTAGATTTATTAAAGGACAAATAATGTTTTTTGAATTTGATGAAATATATTTAAGAGAATTACGAAAAGATGATTTAAATGGTACTTGGTTTACTTGGTTTAACAATAAAAATGTAACGAAATACCAAGATAAAGGTACCTTTCCTAATACAATAGAAAAACAATCTGAATATTATGATTATTTGTTAGATAGTAAAACTGATGTTGTTTTTGCTATTATTGATAAAAAATCAAATAAACATATTGGTAATATTGGAGTACATCATATTGATTATATTCATAGACGGTGTGAAATTGGTATCGTTATTGGCGAACATGAATCTCAAGGAAAGGGATATGCTTTTATATGTATAAATATTATTAAAGAGTATATTTTTAATACATTAAATTTAAGAAGAATTACGGTATTTATTATGAGTGAAAATATTTCATCCATAAAGTCTTTTGAAAAATGTGGTTTTATCCATGAAGGTGTTATGAAAGAGTATTTCTATAAAAATGGAAAATATCTAGATAATCATATATATGGACTAATTAATGAATAAAGGGTGTGACTTGAAAAAAATTGTTGTTACTTCTGTTGCCTTTTCAAAAAATGAATTTCTTATAAAGAAAATTAAAAACTTATTCCCAAATACAACTTTAAATGTTGATGCAAAAAGATTCAATGAAGATGAATTAATACAGTATTTAAAAGATGCAGATGGTATTATAGTTGGATTGGATAAAATTGACCACAGCATATTGGTTAATTTGCCTAAGATTAAAATTGTAGCAAAATTTGGTGTTGGCTTAGATAATATTAATTTAGAAGATTGTGCTGAACAAAATGTATCTGTTGGTTGGACGGGTGGAGTTAATAAGACATCTGTGGCAGAGATGACCTTAGGATTTATGTTGATGTTTAGCAGAAACTTGTATACAACGTCAAATCAATTAAAAGCTGGTGAATGGAATAAGTCTGGTGGTTTTCAGTTAAGTGGGAAAACAATTGGTATTATTGGTTTAGGTCATATTGGTAAAGAATTGGTACGCTTGATAAAACCATTTGGTTGTACTATTTTAGTCAATGATATTATTGAGCAAGATGATTTTTGTAAAAGTAATAATTTATTTCAAAGTACAAAAAAGACTATCTATAAAGAGTGCGATATCATAACTATACATACCCCATTAAGTGATGAAACATTAAATATGATTACCTTAGATGAGTTAAAACTCATGAAAAAGTCAGCCTATCTAATTAATACTGCACGTGGTAAAATCATAAATGAAATAGATTTGAAATATGCACTTCAAGACAAAATAATTGCAGGTGCTGCATTGGATGTATACGAAAAGGAGCCACCTACAGATAGAGACTTTTTATCTTTACCAAACTTAATTTGCACCCCTCATATTGGTGGAAATGCTAAAGAAGCTGTTGAATCTATGGGCATGAGTGCTATTAGACATTTAGAAAATTATTTTAAGGAGTAATATGAGTTTAATAAAAGAATATAGTACTTATAGTAATAGACCTATTCGTGCAGATGAGTTAATTGATAAACTTCATTTAGACTATACATGTGTTAATAGAAATATTCAAAAAAATTGTCCTTCTTGTAAAAGTGAAGAATATAATTTTGCCTTTAAAAAATATAGTTTTCATTATGTAGAATGTTGTGAGTGCAAGAGTATTTATGTACAAAATAACTTAGATGAAAATGAAATATTGAAATATGAAGAATATCTTGATAAAAATCTCTACTCCACAAATGAGTATCAAAGCTATTTAGATTTGTTGTCTCATAAAATATCCTTTGAATTAGAACTGACATTTTCAAGACTTTTTGATAAAAAAGAAAGAACAAATGTTGTGTACTTTGGTAATAAAGGAGATGTTTATAAAAATGGATTAAAGAATTTTAACATTAATTTTGATTTATCAACAAATATTATGCATAAAGATTACAATTTAATTATTATCGATCATGTGATTGAAAAATCAAATGATTCAGATGAACTTATGGAAAAAGTCTATTCATTATTAGGAAATGATGGATATTTATATATAAACATTAGAGTTGGAAGTGGAATTGATATATTAACATTATGGGAAGATTCTAACTTATATCCAGTCGAACATAATAAACTATTATCTATAGAGGGAATCAAAATACTACTTAATAATAGCCATTTTATATTAAAAGAGCTACATACTCCTGGAGTATTGGATGTTGTTAATATATTGGAATCGAAATCGAATAATATACCTAGGTTTTTGAAGTATCTTAAAGATTCAAATAACATAACAGCAATTGATGAATTTCAAATATTTTTGCAAAAAAACTTATTAAGTTCATTTGCTACAGTAATAGCACAAAAAGGATTAAAGTGAGTCAAGATACATTTATAAGAGGATATATCGAAAAGCTAAAAAAATTATTAGATAGTATTGAAATTGATTCAATTAAAGGAATAATAGAATTACTTGAAAATACAGAAAAAAATAAAGGTGTTATTTATGTAATTGGAAATGGTGGGAGTGCAGCAACTGCCTCTCATATGGCTAATGATCTTAATGTAGGGCTTAAAAGAAGAAAAATTAGAAAATTTAATGTTGTTTCTTTAGCGGATAATTGTTCTGTAGGTACGGCTATTTCAAATGATATTGGTTTTGAAAATTTATTTTATATGCAACTAGAAGATGTAATTACCCATAATGATCTTTTGATTTCAATATCTTGCAGTGGCGATTCTCCAAATATAATAAAAGCTGTCGAATATGCAAAAACTATGAATGCTAAAATTGTTGGCTGCACAGGTTTCTCTGGAGGGAAATTAAAAGGCTTATCAGATGTTAGTTTTCATGTGGATACAGAAAAAGGAGAGTATGGTCTTGTTGAAGATCTTCATATGATTTTGGATCATATTATATATTCATATTACATTTCATTGAGTGCAAATGATTAATATTGCCATAATTGGTATGGGGAAAATTGGGAAGCTTAGAGCTGAGACAATTCTAAAGAACTCAAATACAAAATTAATAGCTGCATTTGATGTGGATGATACTCAATTAAATGACTTTCCTGATATTATCAAATGTAATAATGTTGATGATATTTTTAAACTAGTGGAATTAGATGCCGTAATGATATGTACTTTTAATAAGTACGCACCAGAATATACTATTAAAGCATTGGAAAGTAACTTGCATGTTTTTTGTGAAAAGCCACCAGCAAGAACTTCACAAGAGGTTAAAGAAGTTATTGAAGTTGAAAATAATTGTTCATTGATATTAAAATATGGTTTTAATCATAGATATCACCATTCAGTAGTTGAAGCAAAAAAACTTATTAAAAATGAAGTTTTTGGAAAGTTATTGTGGATGAGAGGTGTCTATGGAAAAGCTGGTGGTAATCAATTTAGCAAAAATTGGAGAAATAATAAAGAAGAATCTGGTGGAGGAATCCTTCTTGATCAAGGAATTCATATGCTTGATTTAATGAGGTT
>MAAB01007640.1_pt1 | contig 13466 bp, 7 predicted proteins | sample 1115991 | NCBI WGS metagenome assembly MAAB01 (sample SAMN04961124, study PRJNA320927) | seawater metagenome | isolation source: sample BD02T18 sea water enriched with oil for 18 days | place: USA:Gulf of Mexico | collected 2013-07-27
AAAGAAGCTTACCGGCTACGAATTAGGTCTATTAACGGGGCTATCAGCTCGGGGGCTGTTATTTATTCTGATATGTCCGCTATCCAGGTAAATGTATATTAAGTATTAAAGCACAGTAACGCTAATCCAAATGCCCCCTCGTTTAGTCTGTAACACAAATTCAAAAAACTCGCGTCATATACCTTGCTAATAGCATGGCGCGAGTTTATCTGTACAATAACTTACAAAATTCAAAATTGATTAAAAATATCTATAACAATAAACCCGTAATATTCACAATCAAAACAGCTTCGTTAACTAATGGATGCCTACCAACTAGAACTTCTTCGGCATTAGTCATTGTATCCACATCAAAATCGAGTAGACCATCTTCTTTATCGAGCGGGTTAAATCCATAAGAAATTTCAATACCATCTCTCATGGTATCACCATCGGTATCGGGATCTCTAGGTAAAGTACCTTGCAAATACTCCTCTATATTAATGAGCTCATCGTTATCAGTATCGGAAATGGCATCACTCGCATTATATTCATTTAATGCATACAGTACTTCCCAGGTATTAGGCATATTGTCACCATCGATATCCGTATCGCAAGCATCACCAAAACTATCCCCATCCATATTTGTTTGGTTGTCATTAGTGACGAGAGGGCAGTTATCATCAATATCAGCAACTACATCAGCGTCTGAATTTAGAACAACAGTTACATTATTAATATCAGAGATGGCCATCAAATCAGTATCAGCCCCTACAATAAGCGAACTTAGGTTCGTGGCATATTCCAATCCATCTAAACTTTCCACTCCCAGACCAGACAAATTCAAAGTAACCAAGCTGTCTATATCTGCTTGAGTAATTTGTCCATAAGCAGCATGTCCTAGATGGTTATTAATGGCCAAGCGCAGTTGTTCATCCTCAACAGATACCCGAGTTGAGTCCTTATAGACTGTTAACCCCAATACATGGGATAAAGTTGTCACTGAATTAGCTGTAGCTAAAATACTAGCCCAATTACCAGGTGTTGTTTGTTTACCCATTAAGTCCCATAGCAGTAGGTCTACCGTATTATCCAAGCCGTTAACCGCATACAAAGCTAGAATAACCCGTGCTAGAGTGGAAGCCGAAGTAGTGGTGCCATTAATGGTAGCAAGATAGGTAGCGGCTTCAGCCAAAACGGAGCTGACTTGGGTTTGCATTTGATGGTTACTTAGGGCCAACACAACTTCTGCGGTTATCCAGTAGTGACTGCTATCTTCAGCATCGCTATTTGGGGATGCCCAGCCACCATCACCGACCCATCGAGTATCCACATAGTAACCAGGAATAACTTTATACTCTCCTGCAAACAGTATTTCTTTCTCTGGCACCCAGTAATAACTTCCGCCACTTCCAGTTTGTTGAGTTGATAACAAATAGTCGATTGCCTCAATCTGTCCAGTGGAATCACCGCCATGGTATAATGCCCTTAAAGCAAATGACGTATCTAGGGGGCTACTATGGTAACCCTTACTTAAACCCCAGCCTTTTTGTGACTCTCTCTGTTTACCTTTATGGATAGCATCTAATTCATTATTAATATAAATCTGGGACGATCCAGATTGGTTATTATCAAAACCAATATCACGACCACTTAATGCAACCACTTTCCGGGTCTTTAAATCTGTATTATTGGCATTACGGTTTTCTAGCCAAGCTAGGCCATTATAATATGAACCAGTGCGATTATTAGCAGATTCCAAAGCCTGAACAGCCATTGCCGTTCGAATATAGATTAAGTTAGGGTCATCACCCCAACTGCCATCATCTATTCCTTGTAATGACTCAAGGTTCGCCACACCGGCATCCAAAGCGTTTCGAGCATTACCAAAATCTAAAGCTGCCACCCTACAGGCAGAAAACCCTGATAATAAAAACAAAAATGCATATAGATAACTCTTTATTATCACATTCATAGTGTCGAATAAACCTCTAACTATTAACTTGTGTACCTGATTCTTACAATGCTCGAATTCATAGGCTGCGCTAAAAAAACCCAATTGATACTTACATCGAAGCTTATTTATCTTTAAAAAATACTACAGAAATAATTCTACTCTTTATAAAACCGCCTACGGATAAGAGCCAAACGAATTAGGCTGACCAAACCAACTAAAGTGATCAATATTCCGGACAAATAGCTGACTTTAATTAATATAGAGTCTTTTGGATTTGAGGGATTTATGTATACCAACACAAATCCTCTTCCAACTAGATTACTCATTAACTTTTCAGCCATACCTTTACTTAACTTTCTTTGTCCTGTTGAATCATTCGCAATCTTCTTAGAAAAGTAACAATCCATTTTGTAGCAATATTTGTAAGTAATCCTTGGGAGGTAGTATGAGCTATTGTTATGTAGTTTTGCCTCTATAACCTCCCCCTTAACGCTAGGCCAAGTATCCATACTGTAGGCCAAAGACAACCTATAAAGGCCCAAAATAAAAATAATAATGGTGCCTAATAATTGAAAGTAGAATCCTCGTTTCATGGCTAATTCCCGCAAAAGTATGCATTTAACATACTATTACTGCCAAGTGAACTAGCAAAACTAGGTATAGGGGCTGTCGCTCCAAATGCATTTTCATTTTTCGTCATCATACCGCCTAATGCTACTCCTGGAGTTCCTACAAAAAAGCTAAGGTCGCTGGCTTCCAAATTAAATCCTGATTCGCCATACACATCAGCTGAATTCCCTAAAAATGTATCGAAATCTGATAGGTCTGATGCAAATTCAAACGACCTAGACATTGCCACACTGGGTTTTACAAGGATAGTTCCTGTCTCTATTACCTTATAAGCAATAACTGCTGCAGAATTAGGCGAGTCTCCTAATACTAAGTCCTGAAGTTTGACACGATCCGAAGTACCATTGTCCCAATCCATTACATTATCAACAATATTAACAATCGCTTCAGAATACCCATCAACACCTGTGCCCCATAACACAGTGCCACCCGCAAACATTGCAATACCACCGACAGTTGTTACTGGTTCTGGGAATACAGTACCCGCTCCACCTAAAGCCATCATTCCGGCACCAAGCACCACTGAAGCACCATTTGCAAGAAGATGAATTGAATCTCGGCCAAGGTCATAGACAGAACGTAAGTTACCGGTTGGATCATTATAAATTAGCGGGTTATTGCCAACATACGCATAGAAATTAATTCCACCTGCAAAACCAATAGGGTCTTCTGAAATAAAGCGACCAATTTCCGGGTCGTAATAACGGGCCCGGTAATAATATAAGCCTGTTTCTTCATCAAGTGGGCGCCCTGTATATTGCATCGTTATGGAATCGGTGTTCTGTTTTGGATAAGCTGCACCAAAGGGGTCGGCAGTTTTCGTGAATTCACTTTTACCATTGTGATCCGAAACAGCAATTACAGAATTAACCTGGTCATGGTGGTAGCTTTGGCTTTCAAAGAAACCTCTATCATTTTTGTCAAAGCCAACAATCACCTCATCAATTACAGCACCCCGAAGATATTTACTTTTTAACTCACCATCCGTGTAAACAGATTCTAAGTGCTCCCCTTCTAATAGATATTGATTAATCACATCGGGATCTTGCTTTTCAATTCGATACATATTTGCATCGTATCTAAAGCTTGTTCTTTCTGTTTGATTGTTAACGGTCATTACATCTGCTGAACGGCGCTGATCGTATTCTATATTCAATAATCTATTGCCTGCTCCATCATATTTACCCACCATACTGCCATTACTATCGTACTCAAATCGGTATTTTAGTGGGCCATCAACAGCATCATAACGAACCTCTATCAGCTGATTACCAGCCGTATGAACATAGAATTCAGTAATAGTGGTTTTAGTAACTGGATCTATATGCTGAACAAATACCCGATTACCTACGTTATCGTACCTATAAAGCCTTAAAACATCTTCACTAAAGGCAAGGTCATTCTTTGAATGAACCATTGTGAGCCGATTACTTGCATCATACATATAATCATAAACTTGATTGCCAGATGCAGTTTCAACTTGTCCATTGGAAACCGTCATTTTTTTAATATTACCAACACCATCATATTCATACTCACGTACGTCAATTAAAGAACCATCCGCTGCTACTTGCTGCATTGTTTCCAATAAGCCATCAGGATAAAAACTATAATTTGTTGAGACACCATTGGACAAATGGCGGCTGATTAGCTGACCTGCTGCGCCATATTGATATGTAGCCTGAAGTGTGACTGGTGAACCTATAGACATAGAAACCAAACGAGAACTACTATTATAAACATAGGTATATAAGTCACCTTGGTAGTTCGTTTTCTCAATCAAGTTTCCAAGTAAGTTGTATTTCCAACTCATGCTTAGATTATTACGGGTATCAGTTTTATTAATCAAACGATGTCCAGCATCATATTCATATATATACTCAACACCAGCATAACTGGTGCGGACTAAGTCACCGTATTGATCATACACATTTTGCGCAGTAACATTATCTTCTAAATATTCTTCAAGAATAATGCGATTAAGGTGATCGTACGTATAAAGGGTGGTTTCGCCTAATCTATCGGTGTAAGTCAACCGATTCCCCAATTCGTCGTAAGTCATTGAGACAACTTTATCGGTACCTACTTCAATAATAGGATCAATTACCGTTGTTAATTGGTCATAAGCGTTATATTTAAATTCTGTCACTTGGCCAAGTGCATCAGTAATCTTATTTAAATTCCCCCCTAAGCTGTAACTATAAGCTGTTTCCTCTTTATCAGAATTAGTTTTTGTCGACAGTAGACGGTTATTAAAACCGTATGTGTTTGTGATTTCGTGGCCATTGCCATCCTTCGACACAAGTATATTACCATTACCATCGTAACTTTTAATTTCAGTTACACGCCCTTCAGGAGTTGTCGTGGTCAACACACGTCCGGCTTTATCATAGGTAAATACAGTTGAATGACCATTAGCGTTTGTTTGCTTAATAAGCCTTCCAGCTCCATCATAAGCATAATGAATGCTATAACCATTCTGATCTGTGGTTTTAATTACTCGATTCATTGAATCATAATCATGTATTAGCATTGCACCATTACCATTGTCGGTGCTAATAACATTACCCATAGCATCATATGAATAAGAGATTGTATTACCGAAAAGATCTACCTTCTCAATCAACCTATCACCCTCATCATAAATAAATTTGTTTACGTCACAGCTATGGTGATTAGGGTAATTAACAGCATCAATATAGCACTGTGACTTTAAAGGACTATTATTTTCAGCTAGCAACTTATACCTGGCAATTTGTTTGAGGATTTTCCCATTTTCATCAAATAGGGTTTCAACAATATTGCCCAAAGGATCTATAGTTTTTATCGGTCGACTTAACAAGTCATAATGATATTGTGTTTTAAGTTCAATCAACACGTCGTTTTCTGTTTTATAAAAGACTATTTCCTTCAATCGCCACAAATTATCAAAAGTTGATTTCTTTGATAGATTTTTCTCACCCAAAGAACTGGTTTCCTCTGTCACTTCATAAGATCCATCGGAACTATAGACATAGTAATAGTCTTTCGTTCTTGATGATTTATAATCAGCGTTAGTATAGGTGACTTTCCTAGAGTGCCCTTTATCATAGTGTGTGTATTGATCAAATTGCCCCACTCTAGTCAATCCATCTGCCGTTATGCTTGATGTAAAAGTTCTAGAGATCCTTCCTTCTCTATATTGGTCACCATTAGAAAAGTACGTATGGTCAGTTTTAATGTCATAACCGTTTTTATCGGTATATGCATTCACATTACCGTTCTGGGCATAATTATAAGTTTTCTCATAACCAAGAGGATCGATTTCTGTGATCATTCGATTATCAATATAATCAAACTTCGAAATATTACCCAATGCATCCTTTTTCAAAGTTCGCATGCCAGTCGGGCCATTTTCAAACCTTGAAATAGAACCATCCAGGTTCACCATCTTAGTTAATAAGCCCTTTTGATCATATTGATGCTCATAGGTATACCCATTTGGGTTAGTTACCCGTGTGGACTTTTTATATAAGTCGTAACTAATAGTTTCTGAATGACCATGTTGATCAGTGTAGCTGTATGCCTTTCTATTATCGTAGTAATTAAAGGTCATAGATTTAAATTTTCCATCTCTTTCCTGAGGATGGAAAATACCCTTAAGAAGATTTCCTTCAGTGTGATAGGTATACGTCATACTATAACCAAGAGGATTTTTTACTTTAGTTAAGTTGCCATCTTCATATTGATATTCCCATGTCCTACCCGTCCAATCGGACACTGTATGTAACCTACCCGCATCATCCCCACTTGAATAATAACTAAGCGTTATACCTGATCGGTCAGTTAATCCTAGGTTATCTGTTATTGATGTAAGGTTATCACCCGCATAATGGAAATTTAATTCGTTGCCATAAAGGTCAATTATTTTGTGCAAACGAGCAACTACACCCGGTTTCAATAGATACTCACCTTGACTGTCGAATATATATTGAGTTCCATTCTTGAATGTTAAAGTGTGAATACCATAACCATCAGTGTTCATTTTCAATTCATTCATAAACGTTAAAGGCGATTCCAATTTTTGATTTGTAATTTGAATCCCATTCTGGTTATCGTAATATTTATGATCATCAATTAAATAATTCTGTTCACCACCACGTTCGTCCACAAAGGTCACTGAGGAAGTACGACCATTCTCATTTTCTGGGGAGAGCTCACTAGGATAGTTCGGAAATTCACCAAAATCATTCGACACCAATTTCATATTATAGGCGTGCGTCCAGCCTTTACTCAAAGGGGTGTAATTTTTACTTCCTAGGTCACCCCCATCTGCATTTGACTCGCGAGAGTTATAAGTACGAGTAAATACATAATTCAAGTTATCCTTGCCGCGAATAATAAAATCAGTTTCATCGTGATACATATTACCAGTGACTGTACTGACTGGATCACCAGTATGAGCAGAACGAACCGGGTCGTTATTCGTTAATGCATTACGTATCTCTGAAGTGTAATAAGCGTTATTAAATGAAACATCGGATACATTCAGTCCTGTTTCCGGGTCTACTGTTGCACCACTTATATTTGTACTTGGTGACACATCATTTACGTCTGTGAGTCCTACAAAACCACCTCCAGCCGTAATTGATAGATTCGATATACCGAATCTGCCACCCGTTTTATTTCCATAAGCTACAGAATAATGAACCTCATGAAAGCCTAAGTAAAAATAGTACTCGTTTGATATAGGAATGGACGGAATTGTAAAAGTCACCCAATCTCCTTCATTAGGGTTGTATATTCTCGAAATAATCAATTTAATAGTTGATGCATTATGTTCTTTAGAATTAATGTCATGGAGTTTATATAAATAGTCTGAAGCATCATTAAATATTGAAGCATTGTAGCCTGACCATTCCTTCACACATGTGGAAAATACCTCCAAAAGGTCAGAAGCCAATCCACTAACTTCATTACACCAAGGTATTTCGAACATTTCAGAACTATCAAATTCGATCAACGTGTTATAGTTGCGCCAAGCATTATCCTCAATGTTAAAATAGGAGGTCTCAAGAGTTACGTTAGCTTTCCCCCCCGAATTACCTACTTTTTCTTTAATATCAATGGCAATCAGGTTCTTCGTATACATAAATTTATTAACAACCTGAAATTTTGTACGATTGTCATAATCAACATCCGCATCTATATCATTTGCCGTTGTACCTATTGGAACAGTAAAGAAAACTCTTCTTGTTTTTAGTTCAGTCATCAACATATTTAGCTGATCCCAATCCGATTTAGATCGAGCCAGGTGCAATTCACTATAGGTCATCATTCCATTTCCAAAATAATCCCCAAATGTTTCAACATACACATCTCCACCAGGCGCGGCTTTAACCACATGCAGTTCTTCAGTCGCGGCTGGCTCAGCACCATCTAATACTAGAGCGACCATATCTTTACCCAAAATATTTTCAAATGTTTTTAGTGTATACCCTGACGGCAGTCCCTTGTGGTAGCCTAGAGCCTGTAAGGACCCTAAAACTGAATTTGGCTCAGAAACCACTCCAGCAGTATCTAATGCAATTTGCGTAGTATCATGAAATTGAAGTAACTCACCTCCACCAGCCACTGCTAACTGGAATATTCTCATGGTAGAAACCGCATCCATTCCAGTTAGCTCTTGCCAAATCTCATGCTCCAAGGAGGACGATATTGGGCCTGTAATACCATCATCATTCTCCCAATCAAATTCACGTTTAAGGGTTGCCCCTTTACTAACTTCAAGATCAATTAAAAGCCCTTGGGGGATGATAGAAAATGTTGCTCCGGCGAGTTTTTGAACCTCTTCCACAGAGCTAATAAACCCATATGTTTCCAACAACAATCGATGACTATTCCTTAAATTAGCCGCTGTTTTTGTACGAGATTTATATTTTGAAAAATATAAAGCGTTGGCAACATGAAGTGTATGAAGAGTATACTGGCTTTGGATGTTAATATTTTCATTTAGCAATTCATCCCCTGTGTCCACGAGACCACTTCCATTCATATCAATATATACTTCACCCTCAATTCCCTCTACTAGAGGGTGTAATTTACTAATCTCCATTAAGCTATCTGTAGCGCGTTTTACCTGACTCCAATTAGAAGTTTGATCGCCATTAGCCAATATGTATTGACCACCTATAACGCCATTCTGCTCAGCTTTTGTGTCAGTGACACCATGAGCGGATTGATTAATGCTATACTTAAAATTGAATTGAGTCCCTTTCTGTAGCCGTTCTCCATCACAGTCTAATGTAGCTAATTCAAGAAGTTGGTCATCACCCAACATTAAATCAAGCTTTAATCCCTCCGCAGACTCCCTGGTAGCCAAAGCTAGATAGCTAGTTGTCACTAATGCTAGAGGAATATAGCCACTCTTGCTGTAGCAGTAGGCTTCGGTTTCTTCATTTTTAATACCACCAAAATCAAAATTTATATATGTCCTAGAGAAAACATTATCTTCTCTACTATAAATTTCTTTAAACTCATATGGTAGAGACGACGGCAACATCCCTAACTCCTCGCTGATAATCTCACCCTCATCAATAACGTTCTTTAAAGACACGCCAGGGTAGTGCTTATTAAGAAAATCAATTGCCTGCTCTTCATAAATTTCTAGTGGATGCTTACCTTTTAATGCCTCATTTGTTTCCGCGCTATAATATCCCTCGTAGTCAAAATCAAGATTGCTCAAGATATTTCTATACTGGTTATCATATAGCCTTAGTTTATAAGAGGGGTCGAGCAGTACCCATCGGCATACTTCATTTTCCACTTCACAGGATTGCGGAGTTACTTTTGCACCCCGATAATCTTCAATGTTAACCAATACACTTACAACGTAATGCTCAAATTCAACATATTCTGGATCACTTTCATCCACTAAAACCTCTACACTTTTCTTCAGGATGTTTATTGCAAGAGTCTCATTTTGAACCCCAATCCAATTTGCTAGGTCATCTCTTTTAATTTTAGCAAGGCCTCTCTGGTATCGAGACTTAAGACCCATTGATCGATACATAGCAATTAGAGTATTTGCTAGGTCTTCGCTACTACCAGACATTGCCTCTAGAGTATTAATAGAGTTACTTCTGGATGATATGTAAAAATTAGTATCGGTGTTATTTCTCAGATATTCATATACCTCAACAATTCCTCCAAGCTCCTGCGATTTCTCCCTTAACCTTTTCGCATCTTTTCCTTTGAACCGCACTTCAACCGACTCACACAAATACTCTGTTGTACAATCTTCATCGATTTCTAATCCAAAACCTTCTGCAACCGAACTAATAGGAAAAGAAAGAATAGCCACTAATGTAATTATATATTTAATCATAATCAACCTACTTACTAATAACATGCATTGGGGTTTCTTGGATCTTGGGATTAATACGTTTTGGTTGTTTTATTTTTTTTATTTCCAGGTAAGAAATTAAGCTTTCAATCTTTATATATCTTTGTTGATAATTTACTTCAGAAAGACCCTCGACAGAGATTTTTATTATTCTGAGTAAATTGCTATATTGCTTTATATTTTTTCTTGGTTTCTCCCAAACTTGCCAATACTTAGGTATTGCCTTATCCAGCTTAACTATAGAATCATCCAAGAATTTGGTTAAATCATTCAAAGCAGTTAAGTAACCTTCCGTATCTTTTGAGTGATATACACGCTTACCTGAAACAGCATACAGCCCGAAATCTTCCGATTTTTCAGTAATCGTTAATGTTTTTAACAATAACTCCAGTAGCATTCTTGTATCATTCAAAGTCCTTCTTAATTCGCCCTTCTCATTCAATTCGCTAGAGCTTTTCTTTCCAGATTTCAATGACTTATTTAGTGTAGCTCTAAGATTGGCAACTTCCTTAGCGTTAAGCTTCTCAATTGCTTCTTCAGCTTGTGAGTAAGGCAGAAATAGGAAAATAGAAAATACCAGTATGAAAAACTTTAGACTACTCATAAACAATGCCATAGATATCGAACAGTATAAGATAAAATTCATTAATGAATTTACCTAAAAGAAGTCTCAATTGGCGATTTTGATCACCCATATATAAACTTATATAGATATTAATTTCCAATTGAAACTGATTGAATTGGTAACTTGGAATCTCAGTGGGAAGAGAACTTATAAAAGATATCCAAGACCTAATCTTTCACAGTTATATAAAAAATAAACAAACCACTAGTTGTGCTACACAAGGAATCATGAATCTTTATATCAATTTTCTTATTAAGTGAGTAAGCCATTAATGCAGTGGAATAAAGAGTAGACGTCCCTTTTCTATAGTATTCTGAGGTGGTATCTGTTTCCCATCTACCCATTGCTTTCAAGGTGTCAGTTCCTGAACACCCTGTATTCTCTGGTATTCCGTCGAGCGTCAACATGAACCCATTCGATGTGCTGAATGATTTGTACTCTATGCTTTTAATCGTCAAATCTGTATAGTCGACATATCCAGCATGAGCCTTGCTCACTAGAGTAATAAATAGTATTGCAAGAATTTTAATAGAGTTACACATGCACAACTTCCTTTTTTTTAAGTCTAAATTGATCTGTTTTCAAACATTTCTTTGGGTAAATTATTGAGCTCATCGCTTTCAGATGATGGGTCCTTAACACCGTCAGTTCGAATTTTTTCAACCCCAAGCTCTTCACTTAATTCAGTTCCAATGCGCTCGTTATTAGGATCAATTAATTTCTCACTTTCTTTAGAAAGCGCAATTAATATGGTGCTATTATTTTGATGCATTATTTCTGTCTCGAATACTGAATTTTCTGACTCAATGAAAGCATTCAATTTAGCAATTACAGTATTAGAATTGCGAACTTCCTTTCCAGTATCAAAAAGTTCATTCTCATTGAATTTATTCGCCTGGCTTAGAACTTCCTTTGTTTTAGTTTCTTCAAGGGAAGCTTCAGTACCGAAGGATAGCCAAACAAATATGAGCGTCATTAAAAATAGGGGATATATTATAAAGTTGGAAATGTGGTGCTGCATGTACATCCTGTTTGTGCTAATGCTAAGCAACTATAAATACGCTGCCTGAAAAAACCGCGATTCTCGTACCATAGACTTAAATAATCAAGCTGATTATTACAATATGTGACCGGCGTCCCAATACGCTCTTCGGGAATCTACTTTTGTAATCTCATGACAACCTAGTACCACACCAATAAAGTCGATATAGGGTTAATTCCCCCAATTGCAAACTAACCTGAATAACGAAAAGTACACCTACTAGTTATCAAGGGAACTTAACTTGACCTAGATAACAGTAAGACTTTTGTCTATTTGGTGGCAGCCATTAATGCGGCGGTAGAACCAAAATGCATCGGTCACGCAATCCTACGACTTCAAATCAACCTTGAAAATTCTGCATGAAATATCTACAACTAAATTAATCAGATGGAATTGACAGAGAACCGGCCGAACAAATTACTACATTGAATTCAGGAGTATGTTTCATACGTGAATCCCCCCAGACACCACGGCAATTAGCACACCCCAGTTATTAGATAGAATTAGAAGGACCCGGACTTACAAATTAGCATGTCGAATCCCACGCCCTATTTCCCTCACGGAATAAGGGCGATTCATTACCAGGTCATCACTTGCGGTAATCCAATTCCGGGTTAATTTGAATCTACCCCATAAAGCATCCGGATCAGCCATCAAATGACACGTCTCCAAGAAACCTTCACTTTCGAGCCCGCCGCACCCAAACCGTTAAAGGAAAGTTGCGCAGTTGCCAAGAAAGCCATTGCTGCCCTGCAAGATGGATTGTCGGTTATATGGGCTTCACACAAAGTCATTCTGTCTGCTGATGCGCCCAGTGGCCTTGAGATCCTAAACAGCAATGGCTCTTCCGTGTTCGCTTCATGGAAAGAGATCATGGGCATGGAAATCAAGCCTGCCACACAACACTGATAAACCCGCATTTGATACGAACTAATAAACAGGCTTTAGACATGAACACCGCAAATAGCATAATTGAACCCGCAGCAAATACTCAGGCCTTTAGCGTCTGGCGTGGCAGTGATGAGAAATACACCTCACTGGACGCAATAATTTGCCCTGAACGTGAAGGCACCGATGATCGTAATATTTCATTAGGTGCCTACTTCACTGACAACAAAGTTCTAGCGGGCCACTATGGCCATGTTAAATCCTACCAGCTTCAGTTCAATCAACTCCTCAACTTAACCGGCGCGACTGGTAACCAGATCTTAGACTTACTACCCATGCATATACCCAACAGAGTTAAAGGTGAAATTATTGGCGGGTATATATTCCAACTTGAACCGCACTTCGTATTGGAGCGTCTACTGCTCAAAATAGACCTAGTAAATCAACTAACCGATTTGGGTTATGACGGCATAGCATTTACTGAAAGCTATAGCAGTGTATTTGTGCCTTTTGATAAAGCGGTGATTAGTGAAAATCGCCAATAGGCAAACATCAAATGATTTGAATTCCTGCCCTTGTGGGAATCCATTTCTGGGTTACCTTTTGATTACCCAATAAATTCAATATCCATTTACCTCATTACCCACTTGATACGGCCACTGGTATTGGCCTTATTATGAAACAAGGAAAATCATGAAAAAGATTCTATTAGGCACCTTACTGATAACATGTCTTTCGGCAGGCGGCTGCTCACTGATCGAAGATATTACATGCACTCTTAGTGGCCAAGAAGAGGGCTGTGAATTGACTCATAAGTACACACCCGCTGGTAACAAGGAGAACAACTAACCTTATGAATAAAGGGCCAGAGGTTTGGCCCTCCCCTCCTTCCTTACCTAATTACTAAAAACCACCTCGTCAGAAAATCAACACAGCTACATACCAACCAGCAACTGTAGTA